>Ga0183097_10115_pt1 | contig 279781 bp, 307 predicted proteins | sample BioMet8_FD_128883 | JGI IMG/M metagenome (GOLD analysis project Ga0183097, IMG submission 128883) | Microbial communities from bioreactor (seeded with sewage sludge) at Lawrence Berkeley National Lab, California, USA - Biofuel... | ecosystem: Engineered > Bioreactor > Anaerobic > Unclassified ... | reverse complement strand
GGCAAGCGCAACGTCCATACGGAGCTGTATCTGCTTTGCTTGGCGTTCAACGTGAAGAAGTACTGGATGAAGCGCGAAAACGGGCGGCTGAAAACGCATCTTTCTGAAATTTGCATTTCCTGAAAAAGTATAACTGAATATTCCACATTCCAGGCCTGCGGCATCGCCGGAGGCTCCTTTCGCATACGAGGTTTTCCACAAAACCGCCCTTTTGCTTCTTGCCAGCTCATGTCTCCTCCTTCGTTTCGTGTAAAAAAGCGCGCTGCAAAACATTTCCGTTTTGCAACGCGCCCTTGGTCTGTGGGAACTCAGGCCTTCTCAGAAAGCTTTCTGATGCAGTCAGGGCAGACATTTTTGCCCTTGAAATCCATTATGCCGTCGGTATTGCCGCAGAATATGCACGCTGGCTGATATTTGTGCAGCACGATATTATCACCGTCCACATAGATTTCAAGCGCGTCTTTAACGTCAATGTCCAGAGTGCGTCTAAGCTCAATGGGCAGTACTATCCTTCCCAGCTCGTCAACCTTTCTCACGATACCTGTCGATTTCATGAATTTTCCTCCGTTACAAAAAACGTGATTTTTATGACAAACTTTTCTGCGCGTATTATATCAGATGAATTTATAAAGTCAACCATTAAATGTAAATATTTAATTTTTGGTGTTTTTGACATATCGGCATATAGAGATACATGAAAACAAACTGGAAATTTCTAATAGGCAAACAGCAGGTTTTTGCAAGATTTTTGGAATTTTCTGAAAAAACCCTTTACAAATGCGGTACTGTATGCTATTATAAACTTGTTAGTTAATTAACTAACCATTTTGTTTGCTGTTTGGATCAATTATTCTCTCCACAACTCACATTTGCCTAAGAGAAACCCGCCGCTTCCTCACGGCGGGTTTCTCAATTTCTTTATTTTTCGCTCAGTTGCACAGCGCCTTGCCATATGAAACCTTGAAGGCCGCCCTTTTGGGCGGCCTTTTTCATTTTATGGTCTTTATCGCCTCGGAAATATTCTCGAACTTCATGCTGTGCGAGGCTTTCACCAGCACCGTGTCGCCAGCTCTGAGGCAGCCGGGAAGCGCGGATATGAGCTCCTCCACCGTGGAGAAATGCTCCGAGCGTACACCCTTTCCAACGGCCCCTGCGCTGATATTTTCCGCCATGGGCCCCACTGTCATGATAAGCCCGGCGCCGTTTTCAGCGGCGTACTCCCCCACCGCGCGGTGCAGGGCCGGGCTGTTCCCGCCCAGCTCCAGCATGTCGCCCAGAATGCAGACCTTACGTCCCGAAAGCTTCGCCATGGAGTCCAGTGCGCACTTCATAGAATCAGGGTTTGCGTTGTAGCAGTCGTCGATAAGCGTGACGAAGCCGGTGTCCAATACGCTGGCGCGGCGGCCGACGGTCCTGTATGAGGCGATGCCGGAGGCGATCTCCTCGTCAGTAAGCCCCAGTTTTATGCCCACTGAAGCTCCGGCCAGAGCCGCATACACCATGTGCTGCCCGTACGCTTGTATGACGGCCGGAATGCGCCGTGAGCCTGCGGCTATGTCGCAGCGGGTACCGGAGTCGTCCGATACAATGTTTTCCGCCCGCACATCGTTATGCCCCCCTGTGCCGAAGCAGAGCTTTTTTCTGGGACATTCATATCCGTACAGAAGGTCGTCATCGCCGTTTACAAATACGGTTCCGCCGGCCGGCATAAAATCCACAAGCTCGGTTTTGGCCCGAAGGACGCCGTTTCTGTCCCCAAGTTTTTCAAGATGCGCGTGGCCTATGACAGTATAAACAGCCATATCCGGACGCACCATTTTTGCCAGTCTCGACATCTCGCCGAAATCAGATATGCCCATCTCCACCACGGCAGCCTGATGTTCCGGTGCCAGACGCAGCAGCGTCAGCGGCACGCCCAGCTCGTTATTCAGATTTTTTTCGGTTTTAAGGACATTTAATCTGCTGCCTAAAACGGCGGCCGTCATCTCTTTGGCAGTGGTTTTTCCCACGCTGCCGGCTATGCCCACCACCGGAATATCAAAGCGCGCCCTGTACTGTTCCGCCAGATCTTTCAGAGCCGCCGCCACATCCGGCACCACGATCACCGGGCGCGTCTCCCCATCAGGCACGCGCAGTGCAAGACAGCACGCCGCGCCCATTTCAAAGGCCTTGCCAATGTAGGAGTGGCCGTCAGCCTTTTCTCCGGGCAGGGCCAGGAACATGCTGCCCTCACTGGCCTCACGGCTGTCGATGACGGCGGAGCTCACAGCGGCGTCTCCGTTCCCGGAAAGGCGTCCGCCGGTGATGCGTGCGATGTCCGAAACGGTAATGCCGGTCATTCGTACTTCCTCAGCGACGTCTCTATGACCTTGGCGCACAGCTCCTCATAGCTGCAGCCCACCACGGCTGCCTCCTGGGGCACAAGGCTCGTGGGCGTCATGCCGGGCAAAGTATTGATCTCAAGAAACCAGAAATCGCCGTTTGCGTCATAAATAAAATCTGCTCTGGAATACGACTTCAGGCGCAGGGCTTCATACACAGTGATAGTCATGTCCTCGACCCTCGTCTCCGCCTCGGCGGGGATCGGCGACGGGGTTATTTCCTCCGCAGCACCGGGCTGGTACTTGTTTTTATAATCGTAGAAGCCCGTCTTCGGGCGTATCTCTATGCTGGGCAGGGCCTTGCCGTCCAGCACGCCCACCTGTATTTCACGGCCGGAAATGTACTGCTCAATAACCACACGGCTGCTCTCATGGCGCGCGGCGGAGAGCGCGGCGTCCAGCTCACCGCGGGTCCTGACAATGGACACGCCTATGCTGGAGCCGGAATCGTCCGGTTTCACCACCAGCGGCAGGGCCATATCGGCGCAAACGTTATCCGCAGTCACTGTATCGCAGTCGTACGTATGCCAGGCGGGAGTTTTCACTCCCAGCGGAGCCACCACCCGTTTTGTAAGGTCCTTGTCCATGGCTATGGCGCTGCCGAGAAAGCCGGAGCCTGTATATTTTATGCCCATAAGATCGAATGCAGCCTGCACCTTTCCGTCCTCGCCGCACTGGCCGTGGAGCGCCATAAACACGATGTCCGCCATCTGGCAAACCTCCAGCACTCTGTTGCCGAACTGGCTGGGGCTTTTAAGTTTTCTTGAGGCGCGGACGGCGGCAAGATCCGGCGCCGTCTCGTCGATCTTTGTGCCGCCCAGCGGCGGAGGGTTGTCGAAGATATTGTCAAGAGAACCGTTCCAGTCCTCCAGTCCGAAGAACATATCCACAAGCACTACCTTGTGTCCGTTTTTTTTAAGGGCTGCGGCAATTTTTGAGCCGGAGGAGACGGAGACGTTGCGCTCTGGACTGAGGCCACCGCAAAGCACGATTATTTTCATATGGCACCTCCCATAATGTCATTGTGTTTATGATCCAACGTCAATAAATATATCACAGCATATGCCATGTGGCAAATACATATTTGCGCCGAGAAAAAACTAGTGCATCCTCCATCTTGCTGTGTTATAATGTCACTTTGTCAGACGAAAGAAGGTTTCTTATGAATTACGTAGTGGTCGATCTGGAGTGGAACCAGGCCATGAGCTCCAAATCCTCCGTTTTCAACAAGCTTCCCATACACCTCCGGGGCGAGATAATCGAGATAGGCGCTGTAAAGTTGGATGAAAATATGCGTCCTGCCGGGGAATTCACCATCGACGTGAAGCCGGTGTATTTCAAGCGCATGCACTATAAGGTCAAAAAGCTCACGGGCTTCGACTCCGAACGGCTTTCTCACGGCATAGCCTTTGAGGACGCGTTCCATCAGTTCCGGGAATGGTGCGGCGACGACGTCACCTTCCTCACCTGGGGCTACGACGACCAGGGCATCATGGAGCAGAACATAATCATCCACGACCTGGACTGGGACTGGATAGCCGGCTGGGTAAATCTCCAGCTCATATATAACGTTCAGACCGGCGGCGACAAGAACCAAAAGGCCCTGTCCACCGCCATGGAGAATTTCGGCATCGAGCAGACCCGCACCGCCCACGACGCGCTGGGCGACGCATACAATACTGCGCTGGTGTGCACCCACCTGGACATGGCCGCAGGATTGGGCGGCTATGACGACGCGGTGAGTATTCTCTCCGCCCGCTCTTCTGGCAGCAAACGTCAGCCAGCCGCATCCGACGGGCCGGAGCCTGTGAGCCACGCTGTGTTCAAGGACTATATCAGCAAGGCCGAGGCCTTTGCCGACGAAGCGCTGACACGCGCTCCCTGCCCCGTGTGCGGCGCCGTAATGACGCCTTCCCGGTGGGTAAACCAGGGCGATCAGCGCTATATGAACATGTTCTCCTGCCCTGACGACGGCAATTTTCTGGTAAGAGTAAAGTTCCGCAAACTGGACGACGACACCTGGAGTGCAAACCGTCTGATGTATCAGGCCGGAGATGAGCTCACCGACTTCTACAAGGCCAAGGCCGCTCAGTCGAGACGCCGCGGCAGAAGCCATTCCAGCCGGAAAAACCGCCCGGCAAAATGATCAGATATTTAAAAATCCGCGCTTCGATTGAAGCGCGGATTTTTTATGCCTTGCCGGCAAAATATTTTCTTGTGGCCTCGGCGTCGCGCTGGATCTGCGCCGCCAGCTCCTCATAATCCGAAAATTTTCTCTCGTCCCGAAGAAATTTATAAAATTCGACCCGGGCCTGCCGGTCGTAAAGGTTGCCGCTGAAATCCAGAATATAGCTTTCCACACTCACCTTGCCGGTGTCACTGACCGTGGGACGCACGCCCACGTTTGTCACGGATATGTGGGATGAGCCGTCCTCCAGAAACACCCTGGCGGCATAGACGCCGCGGCGGGGTATCAGGACGCCCTCCGGGAAGTACATGTTGATTGTCGGCGTACCCATTTTGGTGCCCAGATGATATCCTGAGTGGACGGTATCGGCCAGCATGTGCGGGTGGCCCAAAAATTCGTTTGCCCGCTCCATGTCGCCGCTTTCGATGAGTTTGCGTATATATGTGGAGCTGACCACGATGCCGTCTTTCATAACGGGAGGAATTACGTCGATGCCGATGCCGTTTTCAGCGCAGTATTCCCGAAGCCTGTCGGCGTTGCCCTCGCCCCTGTCTCCGAAGGTGAAATCATGGCCCACCACAATCCAGGCCACGTTCAGCTCGTCCACGATCTGTCCGGCAAACTCCCTCCAGGGCATGTGCATCACATACTGGTTGAAATGGATGAACACCACGTTTTCAATGCCGAACTGACGGCGGATGATGTCCTCTCGGGCAATGGCACTGTTTATAAGCGGGACCTCCCTGCCGAACACCAGGCTGTCCGGATGCACGTCGAAGCTCAGCACCGACGGGATGCCGCCGATCTCCTTAGCCCTTTCCTTAGCCTTATTGAGAAGCGCGGCGTGGCCTATGTGCACACCGTCAAAAAATCCAAGGGCAATGGCCCTTTTGTTGTCAGCCATGTGGTCAAACCTCGAAAAAGCTTTTTATAGTCCGGGCCGTGCCGTCTTTGACAGAACCCAGCATGAGAAATTCACCTGTTTCGGAATAGAACCTGTATTCCCCGTCCTCGGCCGGGATGGGAAAATCCGCCCCGCAGCGAAGCTTTTTTTCCTGCATGCCGTCCGCTATGAGCATGGGCTTTCCGGCGAAAAGCGTGTCCGCCGGCAAAAGATACTTTTCAGGCGTTTCGGAAATCTCCTCTATGGAATGGGCCATGTCAATTGTAAACACTCCGGCGCGCACCCGCCGCAGGCCGCTCATGCAGCCGCCGCAGCCCAGCGCCTGGCCGATATCATTGCACAGCGCCCTTATGTAGGTGCCCTTGGAGCACACCACGTCCAATATCCAGTCGCCGTCCTCCCGCCCCGTCACTTCCAGTTTGGTTATGGCGACGCTTCTGGCCTTGCGCTCCACCTCCACGCCCCTGCGGGCAAGGTTGCAGAGCTTTTGACCGTTTATCTTTATTGCGGAGTACATGGGCGGCAGCTGATCGATGGTGCCGCGGAACCTGCCAAGCGCCTTTTCCAGCTCCTCACGGCTGACTTCGCCGTCGGCGGTTCTAAGTATCTGCCCGGTGATATCCTGGGTATCGGTTGCGACTCCCAGACGCAGATGCGCAACGTACTCCTTCTCATCGGCCTCGGCGAACTCCACTGCCCTTGTGGCCCGTCCCGCAAACACCGCCAAGACTCCGGTGGCCATGGGATCCAGCGTTCCGGAGTGCCCCACGCGTTTTTCATGGCACACGCCCCTCAGTTTTGCCGCCACGTCGTGGCTCGTCCAGTCCCGGGGCTTGTCTACAATCAATATACCGTTCATTTCCAGATCTGGTCGATGGCCTTCAATATTCTGTCTCTGGCCTCATCCGGCGGACAGTTCAGCGTGCAGCCAGCTGCCATGGCATGGCCGCCGCCGCCGTACACGGCGCATATGTCCGAGCTATTCACCGAGGGGCCGGTGCGGACGGATATTTTGCTGGTGCCGTCGTCCATCTCACGGATGGTAACGCACACCAGCGCGCCCTCCACCCTGCCGGTGAGATTGGCAAGATCATCGCAGTCGTTTTCCGTCGCTCCCGCTTTTTTGAGCATGTCCAGCGTCACCGTGGCCACGGCGATGCCCCCGTCCCTGTAAAACTCCATGCCGGAAAAGATCATGCCCTCCAGAATTATCCGGGCCTTGGACACCCGGCGGAACAGCCTCTGGTTCAGCTCGTGTATGTCTGCCCCGGCGTCCAGGGTCTCGGCCGCGGCGCGGAAGGTGTCGGAATTGGTGTTTGAATACTGAAAGCAGCCGGTATCCGTGGAAATGGCGATATAAAGCAGCGTCCCTTCCGTCTGGTCGATGCCGCCGCACATTGTCTTTATAAGCTCAAGGATTATTTCGCCGCATGCGGATTTTTTATCCCCCAGCAGCAGCTTTTTCGCGTAGCGGGCATTGGAGGGATGATGGTCGATGCACAAGTCGATATTCCCGCCGTAGCCCACAGCTGTCATGCCCATTTCCGCCGTATCCACGGCGACAAAATATTTTGGTGCGAAGCCGCAGGGGGCATAATACGGCGTCACATACGGCAGATATTTTTCGGTGGCTTCGGTATTTGGGTACATCCAGGCTGTCTTGCCCAAACGCTTCAGCGCATGGCACAGCGCGGCGCTGCTGCCCAGAGTGTCGCCGTCCGGTCTCAAATGGGAGACTATGAGGATATTGTCCTGTCCCTTCAGTAATTCAGCACATTCGGCAATATCCATTTTCATTCCTCGTCATCGTGTTTAATATCCAGCTTGTTGATAAGATCGTTTATATGCGCGCCGTACTCTATGGAGTGGTCGATCTCGAACACCAGCTCCGGGGTATAGCGCAGGCTCATGGAACTGCCAAGCTCCCTGCGGAGCCAGCCTGAGGCGGATTTCAGACCCCTGCGGAACTCCTTTTCGTCCTGCATGCCCATAACTGACAGCCAGATCTTGGAGTAGCGCAGATCGCCTGTGGTCTCCACTCTGGTCACACTTATCATGCCCTGCTGCACTCTGGGGTCCTTGACCTCTCTCAGGAGCTTGGACAGGACTATCTGTATATCGTCGTTGGTTCTTGCAAGTTTGTTTGAAGGCATATTGTGTTCCTCTCTGCGTTGGAATGCGGACGCCTCTCCGGCGTCCGCAAATCATTTTACTGTTTTATCTCTTCCATCACGAAGCATTCGATGATGTCGCCGACCTTAACGTCGTTGAACTTTTCGATCTGCATGCCGCACTCGTAATTCTCCTGGACTTCCTTCACATCGTCCTTGAAACGGCGCAGGGAAGCGAGATCGCCCTCATGCACCACGATATTGTCCCTGAGCACGCGCACCTGGCAGCCGCGCTGGATCTTGCCGTCTTGCACATAGCAGCCCATAACCGTGCCGACCTTGGAGACCTTGTAGGTCTCGCGGACCTCGGCATGGCCGATGATGCGCTCCTTGAACTTTGGCGCCAGCATGCCCTTCATTGCGGACTCTATCTCGTTAATGCAGTCGTATATTACGCGGTACAGCCTTATATCCACATTGGAACGGGCGGCGGAGTCGCGGGCCGCGTTGTCGGGCCGCACATTGAAGCCGACCACTATGGCGTCAGAGGTCGCGGCCAGCATAACGTCCGATTCGTTGATGGCGCCCACTCCGGAGTGTATGACCTTTACCTGCACCTCATCGTTTGATATCTTTTCCAGTGAGGACTTGACCGCTTCGGCGGAGCCCTGCACGTCGGCCTTGACGATAATGTTCAGGTTTTTCATCTCGCCGGCCTGGATCTGACTGAACAGGTCCTCCAGACTCACCTTCTTGGCCGGGCCGCTGGCAGCGTCTTTAATCTCGGTCTTGCGCTGTTCCACAAGCTCCCTTGCCATGCGCTCGTCCGCCACAACGTTGAACACGTCGCCGGCCATGGGAACCTCCGACAGGCCGGAAATCTCCACGGGTATGGAGGGGCCTGCCTCCTCCACTCTGGCGCCCTTGTCGTTGACCATGGTACGCACGCGGCCCACGGCGGTGCCGGCAATGATCAGATCGCCCTGATGCAGGGTGCCGTTCTGCACCAGAACGGTGATGATGGGTCCGCGTCCCTTGTCCAGACGAGCCTCGATAACTGTGCCCTTGCCGGGACGGTTGGGATTGGCCTTCAGCTCCTGCACTTCGGCCAGAACCACCAGATTTTCAAGAAGCTTGTCTATGCCCATGCCTGTCTTGGCGGATATGGGGCATATGATGGTGTCGCCGCCCCACTCCTCGCTGACCAGTTCATACTCGGTGAGCTGCTGCTTCACGCGGTCGGGGTTCGCGCCATGGACGTCCATCTTGTTCACAGCCACAACAATAGGAATATTTGCGGCTTTGGCGTGATTTATACTTTCAATTGTCTGAGGCATTATGCCGTCGTCCGCGGCCACCACCAGAATGGCGATATCGGTTATCATTGCGCCGCGGGCGCGCATGGAGGTAAACGCTTCATGGCCCGGGGTGTCCAGGAAGGTAACGGGGTTTCCGTTCACATTCACCGTATAGGCTCCGATGGCCTGAGTGATGCCGCCGGCCTCGCCGGAGGCTACATGGGAGTGGCGAATATAATCCAGAAGGCTGGTCTTGCCGTGGTCGACATGGCCCATGACGACAACTACGGGTGCGCGGGGAGCCAGCTCCGACTCGTCGTCCTCATGGTCGTCTATAAGACGCTCCTCAACGCTGACAACGACTTCCTTCTCCACCTTGCAGCCCATATCCGTGGCCACGATGGCGGCGGTGTCGTAATCTATTACGTCGGAAACGGAGGCAAAGACGCCTTCCTTTATCAGCTGTTTGATGACCTCGGCAGCGGTCTTCTTCATGCGGCTGGCAAGCTCGCCCACGCTGATGGTATCAGGTATTGCGACCTTGAGCTGCTGCTTTTTGGCGATTTCAAACTGCAGCTTCTGCAGCTTGTCGCGCTCCTCCTGGCGGCGCTTGGCAGAGGCTGCCGCCTGCTGCTGGCGCTGCTTCTGTTTGTTGACGATCTTCTCCTTGCCGCCGCGGCGCAGGTCATGGTCGCGGGAGTTGGTGCCGGCCAGCTTGTCGAACTTTTCGTCGTACTTCTCGATGTTTACGGCGCTGCTGCCGCGGGTGTCCACCACGCGCTTTTCCGCAGTGGGTCTGGGCATGTGCGGCTTTTCCACCTTGGGCGCTGCCGGTTTTTCCGGTTCAGCTGCCGGAGCTGCGCCTGCAGGCGCAGGTATGGCCTGTACCGCCGGAGCGGCCTTGGCCGGCGTCTTGTTGGCGGAGAACACCTGCTCCAGGCTATCCAGCTGGTGGTGCTGTGTGAGGTACTCGAATATCAGATCAAGCTCGGGAGTCTCCAGCACCTGCATATGGTTTTTCGGCGTGGTGGCGTATTCCGTCAGTATCTCTGTGATATCCTTGGAAGTGAGATTAAAGTCTTTTGCCACCTCGTGGACTCTGTATTTAATAAGCATGCTCATGCATTATTCCTCCTTGTGCCTGATTTTCTTTGTGCTCCGCGCTTTGCGCGTCTGTCCGCGATGCCGGCGGCCTCGGCATATTTTTCATTCTCGTCTGCAAGTGCCTTCATGAACGCCGCGGCAAAGCCCGCGTCCGTGACCGCCGCCATAACTGAGTTTTCTCTGCCAATATGGTGGGAAAACTCCTCTCTTCCAAACGGCAGCTCCACCAGGAGCACGCTGCGGCCGTTTGTAAAGCTCTCGGCCCTGTGTCTGGCGTTATCGCCTGCGTCGGGAGTTATCAGCAGCAGCCTGGCTTTTCCTGCCTTGACCGCCGCTCCCGCGCCGGTCTCGCCGATCTCCAGCATTCCTGCCTTCCGCATGAGTCCCAGATAATTCAGCGCCTTTTCGTTCATTTCTCAGCCTCCATCTGCTGTCGGAGGCTGTCGTAAAGCTCCGCGGGTATTTTTGTCTCCAGCGCCCGCTCTATGGCGCGGGTCTTTATGGCCTTCTCCAGGCATTCCGCATCGGAGCATACGTATGCTCCCCGTCCCGGCGTTTTCCCCTTGAAATCAAGGGATATTTCGCCCTCCGGCGATCTCACGACGCGGATAAGTTCCTTTTTCGGTTTCATTTCCCGGCAGCCGAGACACTGCCGCATGGGTATTTTCTTCTGCATCCCGCCGCCGCCTTTCCTGTTTATTACTGCTCTCCAGCTTCGGACTCGGGTTTGATGTCTATTTTGTAGCCGGTGAGCTTCGCCGCAAGGCGCGCGTTCTGGCCCTCCTTGCCGATGGCAAGAGACAGCTGGCCGTCAGGCACGATCACCCGGCAGCTCTTGCCGTCGTCCTGCATGGTGACCGACACGACCTCGGACGGGGACAGCGCCGCCGCCACGTATTCCTCTGGGACCTCGGAATACTTGACAATGTCTATCTTCTCGCCGCCCAGCTCATTGACGATGCTGGCCACGCGTCCGCCCTTGGGGCCGACGCAGGCGCCGATTGGATCCACCTCGGCGTCTGTGGACCAGACGGCCATCTTGGTGCGGCTGCCTGCCTCGCGGGCGATGGACTTTATCTCCACGGTGCCGTCGAATATCTCCGGCACCTCCAGCTCGAACAGGCGCTTAACAAGGCCCGGATGGGTGCGGCTTATCAGCACCTGAGGTCCGCGGGTGGAATTTCTGACCTCCACCACATACACCTTTATATGGTCTCCCTCGCGCAGCGCCTCGGTCTTGATGCGCTCGTTGGGGGCCAGCATTGCTTCGGTAAATTCGGAATTGGAGCTGATGCGGATGGACACGCTGCCGTTGCGGGGCTCCACGCGGGTGACCACGCCGGTGAGGATCTCGTGCTCCTTGGAATTGAACTCGTCGTATATTATTCCGCGCTCAGCCTCGCGGATTCCCTGGATGATGACCTGCTTTGCCGACTGCGCGGCTATGCGGCCGAACTTTTTGGGCTCCACCGGCACGCCGATGACGTCTCCCAGCTTGGCCTTTTTGGCGATCTTCTTTGCCGCCTCCAGGTTTATCTCCAGATTGGGATCCTCGACCTCCTCGGTCACTGTCTTGTTGATGACCATGTCTATCTGCTTCTTGTCCTCGTCCAGAATGACCTCCACATTGTCGCCGCACTCAGGATTGTCCCGGCGGAAGGCGGTCAGCATAGCCTGATTTATCTTGTCGTACATGTACTGTCTGGGGATGCCCTTTTCCTTCTCGATATCTGCTATGGCCTCGAAAAATTCTGCGTTCATCTTATATACCTCTTTTTATATTGTCACGTGCAGTCTCACCTGCGCCGTCTGCTGCTTCGTAAACGTCGTCTCGGTGTTCCCGCACAGTATGGTCACATTTCCGTTTTCGTATCCCGTCAGCTTTCCCACCGCGGATTTTCTTCCGTCCACAGGCTGGTAGAGCTTTACTTCCACCTCGCTGCCCATGAATTTTTCAAAATCCGACTGGCGCTTCAGCTCCCGCTCACAGCCGGCGGAGCCGACCTCGAAGGTATAGCTTTCGGGGATCGGGTCAGCTTCGTCCAGTATGGGGTCCAGAGCCCGGCTGATGCTCTCGCAGTCGTCTATATCCACGCCGCCGTCCTTGTCTATATACACTCTGAGATACCAGGCTCCTGCCTCCCGGACATATTCCACATCCCACAGACTGCAGCCCCGCGCCTCCACTATCGGGAGGGCAAGTTCAGTGACTTTATCGGTAATTTTACTCATTGTTCACCCTTATTTCCATATTCTGACAAATGATTTTTTTTCAAGAAAAAGAGTGGGCCGGGACCCACTCTGACAACACACCTAACTAACATTAGTATAATAGCACCAGCATATAGGCTTTGCAAGTATTTTTTTGGGGAGAGAAATTTTCTTTCTCTCCCCAAAAATCGCGTCATTTGTACAGCGCCGTGAACTCCTCCAGGCAGAGGCCGTGCTGGTTAATGTACTGCGCGGCTTCCTTGCCCACATAACGGAAATGGTAGGCCTGCACATAGCCCGTTATTCCGCCCTTGCCGGCGGGATAGCGCTGTATGAAGCCATAGTCCGCGCAATGCTCCTCCAGCCACTGCAGCGCACCGGAGCTGAGGGTCTCCGTTGAATAAGGCGGGTAATACTTGTCGGTAAGATCAACGCCAAGTCCAGTCTGATGGTCGCTCTGCCCGGGCTGTTCCACCAGCTTCTTTGCGGCGGCGGCGGCCTCCTCTTCGGTCTTGCCGGAGTCCTCAAGGCTTCTGACCTCGTTGTCATAGTAGTACTTCTGCGCGTCCGAGGGCACGTATGCCAGGTTTATATAAACGCTGTATCCGGCGTCCTTGCAGGCGCTCACCATCGACTTCAGAGCATCAACGGCTCTGGTGTCAAAATAGGCGCCAGTGTCGCCCACCTGGGAGACGCGCGGGACATTCTGGATGGGATTTTCGCTGTTCACCAGCAGGTATTCCCAGCTGTCGATATCTATATCCGGGTGCGTCGGCGCCGGTGTGGGTACAGGTTCCGCGGTGGGTTCGGCAGTTTCCACGGCCTGAGGCGCAGCGGTGATTTCCGGCGTCGCCTGCCCGCCGTCTATGACCACTTTTTTGTTCTGGCCAGCCCTTGAGCTCACTATCAGGGTCAAAACGGCGAGGAGCACAAGGATGATTAAGATGCCCGCTATTCTTTTTGCTCTCATGGCTTTCCGGCCCTTTCTGAATTTATCGCATGTTTTTGTTATTTTAGCATATTTTCAAAATTTGTACAAGTATGCCGGTTTTCCGGTTCTATACCGGCGCCGCCTCCTCCCCCAGCGCCGCCCGCAGCTTCTCCAGCGCTTTTTTCTCTATGCGCGATACATAGGGCCGCGGGTAATGTAAGCCCGCCGCTGCAAAATCTGAAATGTATGGTAAGCCGCCTGTCCCCGGAAAGCTCGGCTCTGCTTATCAGCGCTGTCAGCAGGGCCCTGTCGGCGCACACTTTTTCAAAAAATTCCTCCTTTTGGCTCTCCCCGGCGTCATATCCGCACAAACATTCCCGGCACACCTCCGCCGCCGCGCCGCGCACGGCCTCCTCCACGGCGCTCACCTTTACGGTGTGGCTGGTGCATCTGCCGGACTTTGTAAAGCGCTGATAAGTACGGCAGACGAAATACAAGGTATCCTCTTCCGCGGCGTTCGGTCTGTTGACGACGGACAGCGCGCAGCCACATTCGCCGCAGAACACCAACCCTTTTAATGGATAATCGTATTTCCGGCTTCTCGTGTGCCGTCGGCTGGCCAACAGTACTGCTGCGGCTTCAAAGGTTTCCGCGTCCACAATAGGCTCGTGGGTGCCGGGCACCTCAGCCCAGCGGGACTCCGGCCGCCGCAGACACTTTTTCGACTTGTAGCTCACTTTTTCCCTGCGGCCCTGCACCATGGTTCCGATATAGGTTTTGTTCTGCAGCATCTCCGATATGCGCTCCGCCGACCAAAGCCCGGAATACGGCCCACCGGCGCGGGTTTTCAGTCCGGCGTATACCGCCGGCGGCGGCACGCCTCCGGCATTTAAAATTCCGGCAATGCCCCGGCAGCTCTCACCGCCGGCTGCCAGCGCGAATATGCGGCGCACCACCTCCGCCGCCGGCGGATCCGGTACGATGCGGTTCTTCGCTCCAGGGTCGATCTTGTAGCCGTAAACCGCCTTGCCGCCTATGAATTCTCCCCGTCGCTGCTTGTCTCGCTTCACGCTTTTTATCTTTTTCGAAATGTCTTTGGCGTACATGTCGTTCATAATGGCCCTGAACGGCGTGATATCGTTGGCGGCCGAGTCCACGCCCGTGTCCACACCGTCCAGCAAAGATATATACCGCACCCGCTTTTCAGGGAAATATCGCTCCATATAGTGGCCCGTCATGATATAATCCCTGCCCAGGCGGGACAAGTCCTTGGTTATGACCATATTTATCTTTCCCGCCTCTATGTCGCCTATCATACGGAGAAAATCCGGGCGGTCGAAGCTTGTGCCGCTCCAGCCGTCGTCGGTATAGACGCCGCATACTTCGATGCCCTGCTCCGCGGCAAAGCGCTCCAGCATGGAGCGCTGGTTCTGTACGCTCTGGGACGGGCCCTCGCTCTCGTCCTCCTTGGAAAGTCTTATGTACAGCGCAGCGCGGTAGTCCCCGGCGTCAGGGATATTCATCATTTCCCGTTACGGCGCAAAAAGTCCTCAAACGCCCGCCGCGCCGCCTCTTCCGCCCGGCAGCCTTCCTCATCGAAAACGCATATCACTCTGATCTCAGGCACCTTCATGCCGTCATCTCCCTTCAGGTAACAGGATATGAGCGGTCGCGGCGCGAATTGCGTTCGTGAAATGTCATATCATATGAAATTTTTTATCTTCATTTTAAGAAATTTTTAACTTAGCCTCGTATCATTCACTCATACAACAAATTTCGGAGGAAGAATAAATGCTTCTGAGTATGATCCTTGCCTGGCTTACAGTAATATTCGCGGTACTTGCCGCGTTCAAATACATCGCCAGAATAAGCAAAAACAAAAAGCTCAACCGCATCTCCCACAACTGCCACATCCCCTTCGGCGTTCTTATGATCGTCGCAGGGCTTCTCCACGGCATACTGGCCGGGAACCCCTCGTCCGCAACGCTGGCGGACTTCACCCCCGCCGCAATGCTCTTCACCCTCAACTGGGGCACCGCATGCCTTGTGCTGGGCATCTGCCTTGCGCTCACCTTCCTGTTCAGGAAAAAGCTTCGCCGTGCATGGATGCCTGCCCACCGCATACTTACCGTAATGCTGCTTTGCTGCATAGTATTCCACATTCTTGACATGGGCATTCAGCTGCCCTCCGCCCTGACAGGCTCATCCGCCTCCTCCCAGTCCGCGCAGTCAGCCGTGACCGATACGGTTTCAACCGACTCCGGCACTGATACCGCCGCGGCGGATACCACAGATGCCGGCACGGACACTTCATCGACCGGCAGCGCCGTGACCTTCTCCGGCGCGGCGCTGGCAGACGGCACCTACGAAGGCTCCGCCGATGGCTACAACGGCACGATAACAGTCTCTGTGACTGTTTCCGGCGGGCAGGTAACTGATATAAACGTGGTGGATGAGAGCGATTCTCCCCAGTTCTTCAGCAAGGCTGAGTCCGTACTGGACGATATTCTGGGACAGCAGTCACTGGAGGTGGACACGGTCTCCGGCGCCACCTTCTCCTCCGCCGGTCTCATCAACGCCGTCTATAACGCCCTCCAAGGCGCAGTCACCTCCGGTACGCTGAACGTTACCAGTATCGATCTCTCAAACGTAAGCCGCCACCATTGACATTATCACAGTCAGCCGATAATGATTCGAAGTGCCCTCCGCCGAAAGCGGAGGGCACTTTTTGTTATCTTCTCTCAAAAACATATCCCGTCATGGACAGGGCGCCCATGGGGCGGGCGTCGTTTACGACCCTAACGGCGTCGTTTTCATCGGCGGCACCCAGCGCGTAAAGCAGCGGCAAAAAGTGATCAGGAGTTGAGAAGGCCTTATCAGCGCATTTTCCGGCCGATCTCCAGTCAATGATGTCGGCATATTTTTCCGCTCGTATCTTGTTCTCCACCCAGAGATCGAATTCGTCAGCCCAATCGTACCCGCCGTCCATGCCCCAGTTAACCAGCGCCAGATTGTGCACCACATTGCCGCTGGCCAGGATGAGTACGCCCTCGTCCCGGAGAGGCCTGAGCCTCCTGCCGATTTCAAAAAGCGTCTCAGGCGCGGCCTTGCCGTTCACGCTCATGGGCACCACCGGTATGTCAGCGCCGGGATACATCCACCGCAGCAGCGACCACACGCCGTGATCGATGCCCCAAGCGCCTGCTTCCGCCGCGGCTCCGCCTGAAAGCTTCGCCGCCCGGACGGCAATATCAGGCGCGCCCGGCGCAGGATATTTGATCCTGTACAGCTCGTCCGGGAAACCGTACATGTCGTATATCATCCTCGGGGACTCGTCGGCGCACACCAGGCTTTTTCCCGCGTACCAGTGTGCCGATACGGCCAGGATAGCTTTTGGCCGGGGAAGCTCCCGGCCCAGCCTTACCCAGGAGCGGGAAAACTCGTTGTCCTCCGCCGCGTTCATTGGAGAACCGTGGCCCATAAAGACCACCGGCATTCTTTCGTTCATAATGTTCCTCCTATGGGATTGCTTTATTTTTATGTTCTGATATAATCATATCAGCAGCGCAAATATTTTCAAGTACAATTCTTTATTGAAGTAAGTATCGTTATAGATACTATTGGAGGAACTATGGGACAGGATCTATTCGGCGTCTGCCCTTTTGCCACGGCCCAGAGAGTGCTGTCCGGCAAATGGGCGCTGCTTGTCCTGCATTATCTCAGTCAGCGCACAATGCGCTTCGGCGAGCTGCAGCGCACCCTTCCTGACATGACGCAGGCCACGCTGTCAAAGCAGCTGAAGGAGATGGAGCACAGCGGGCTTATAGTGCGCCGGGCATACAGCCAGATACCGCCCAAGGTGGAGTATTCCCTCAGCGATATCGGCCGTCGGTTCATGCCGGTGCTGGATGCTCTGGAGGACTGGGGCAACCAATATATAGACTTTATCGGCGTGCAGGAACCGCAGACCGGCGGCTGACGCTTGCATTAACGGCGGCGCGATACATAGGACCGGGATATGCCGCACTCTTTCGCGGTTTCCTGCTGCGTTTTCGGCATCTGTCCGTCAAGACCGTACCGCATTTTTATTATTCCGCTCTCCCTTTCCGTAAGCACAGTATCCACATAGCCCCGCAGCTTGCCGCATATCTCAAAGTGTCCCAGATTGTCGGCCATATCGTCGTCCTGGGCCAGAATATCCATCAGCGACAGGCTGTTTCCATCGGAATCCACATCCAGCGTATCTGAAAGGCTCACGTCGCCGGCTGATTTTTTCTGAGCGCGAAAATGCATAAGGATCTCGTTTTCCGTGCACCTGCTGGCATATGTGGCCAGCCGCACGCCTCTGTCGGGGCGATACGTGTTTATTCCCTTGATAAGGCCGATGGTGCCTATGGATATGAGATCGTCCATATCTCCGCACTGGGTATAGTATTTTTTATAATGTGGGAAACCAGCCGCAGATTGTGCTCAATAAGCACGTTTCTTGCCTCTATGTCCCCATCCATCCAGCGCTCCACGTACATTTTTTCCTCCTGTTCGCTGAGCGGCTTTGGAAACGAGCCCCCGGGCGACAGCCGCAGCATGAGAAAGGCGCTGCCCAGCAGCATGAAAAATGCGCTTTCCAGCAAGTTCTCACCTCCTGCACACAGCATATTCCGACCCGGCTGGTCCATATCCCCCCTTGGGTCTTGAAAAGCCGGAGATAATAATATACAATCTTTCAAAATGAGGTGAAGACCATGCACACTCCAGACGACGAATTATTTTATCATGACCATGGCGACGGCATCGTGCACTGCCATGAGCACGCGCCCGATCCGGACATGGAAGAACACATAGAACACGAACACTGCCATTGCGAGCACGGGCACGTCCACACTCAGAGCAAGGCCGTGGTAAACCGGCTGGCCCGGGCCATCGGGCATCTGGAATCCGTCAAACGCATGGTGGAGGACGGACGGGACTGCTCCGAGGTGCTGGTGCAGCTGGCCGCCGTGCGCTCGGCCCTTAACAGCACTGCGAAGGTCATACTGAAGGATCACCTTGAGCACTGCATAGCGGACGCTGTGGCCACCGGTGACAACCGTGAGATTGAGGACCTGAACGATGCCATAGACAAATACATTGATTAAAAATTCCGCGCCTGACGGCGCGGAATTTTTTATACACCTTTGGCTTCGTAACAACTCACTCTGCTTCGGAATCGTCGTCGGCGAGGGCCGCCTCCAGTTGGGCCCTGCGTCCTCTGTCGCGTATGACTATGTTTATCACATCCCCCATTATCAGCACCAGTGAACACAGATACAGCCAGAACATCAGGAGTATTATCGAGGCCAGCGAACCGTATATCAGCGGATATTTCGCCGAGGCGGAGATGAAGGCGGAGAAGATCACGCTCACCGCCACCAGCGCGGCGGTGGCTGCCAGCGATCCCGTCATCACGCTGTAACGCCCGTTTTTTGGGACAGTCACATAGTATAAAAAGTATATCAGCAGGAATATGCTGCCTGAGAGAACAATGAACCTAACCCAGGTCCAGGATTTGCTGATGTTTACAAACGGCAGCCACTTGTTAACAAGATCCAGGAACCAGCTGCCCGTCATCATTATCAGTATGGCAATGTATATCGCCGCCAGAAACACCATTGAAAAAGCCAGACTGATCACGAATCCCCAGAAGCCTCTAAAATGGATCTCGCCCTGGATGTCGCCGATAGTGATTTCAAAGGAGCGAAACCAGGCGGAGGCCGATGTTACCAGCACCGTGAGCGCAGCGATGAGCATGGCCGTGCTGTTATTCGAGGCCACATAGGTGAGGAAGTCCTCCATGGCGGTGAAGGTCTCCTCCGCTATAAGAGATTTGATTACAGAAAGGACTTCCATGGCCTGGAGGTATCTGGTACCCAGCATGGTGTAGAGACATATGAGCAGCGGGAATATGGTCATGGTCAGGTAATACGAAAGGGCCGCCGCTCCTCTGGGCACCCTCTTGTTGAAATAAATATCCGCCACATCCAGTACGAAGCTTTTGGCCTTTTTCACTCAAAGACCTCCCCCCGGCAATTTGGAAATTTAAAAACGGCTCCCCCCTCAAAGCGAGGAAGGAGCCATGTTTCTTCAGAGCCGTATGGCTCAGTCATTATATATCACTTGGAATTGAAAATCTTGAAAATACTGTCGAAGGGATCCTCCTCGGCGTCGGAGGTAGCCGGGGCGGGGGCGGGCTGCGGCTCGGCAGCCTTTTTTTCGGATGCGGCAGTGAAGAGACCCTGGGGTTTTTCTGCGGCCTTGGGCGCCGGCGCGAATTTTTTGGTCTCCGAGTCCTCGCTGGGGTGCACGGGGGAATCGTCGAAGCCGGTGGCGATGACGGTAACGCGGATTTCATCCTGCATGCTGTCGTCGAAGGTGGCACCGAAGATGATATTGGCGTCGGGGTGAGCGGCCTCCTGCACAAGGCTGGCGGCGGACTCCACGTCCTCCAGACCCATATCCTCGGATCCGGTAATGTTTATCAGCACGCCGTGAGCGCCGTTTATGGAGGTTTCCATCAGGGGGCTCGCGACTGCCATGCGGGCGGCGTCCTCCGCCTTGCCCTTGCCTGTGGCATGTCCCACGCCCATGTGGGCAAAGCCGGCGTTCTGCATAATTGTGGTGACGTCCGCAAAGTCCAGGTTGATAAAGCCGGTATTTTTGATTAGGTCGGAAATGCTGGTGACTGCCTGGCGCAGCACGTCGTCGGCGATCTCGAAAGCGTTTGCCAGCGTGACCTTCTGGTCGGTGGCGAATTTAAGACGGTCGTTGGGGATTATCAGCAGAGAATCCACCTTGCCCAACATCTCCTGGATGCCCACGTTTGCCTGGTCGGCGCGGCGCTTGCCCTCAAACTTGAAGGGCTTTGTCACAACGCCCACGGTGAGCACGCCGGATTCCCGGGCGATCTCTGCAACGGTGGGAGCAGCGCCGGTGCCGGTGCCGCCGCCCATGCCGGCGGTGATGAACACCATGTCGGCGTTCTCAACCGATTTTGCTATATTGCTGCGGCTCTCCTCAGCGGAACGCTTGCCGACCTCGGGGTCGGAGCCTGCGCCCTGTCCGTGGGTGAGCTTTTCACCTATCTGAATCTTCTGATCGGCACTGGAAACAGCAAGTGCCTGTTTATCCGTATTGACTGCTATGAATTCGACGCCCTGGGTGCCTGACTTCACCATTCTGTTGACCACATTGTTGCCGGCTCCGCCAACGCCGATAACTTTTATCGTGACCACATTCTCAGGCCCGTTCTCGGCTTTGAAATCCATATTCGTGCCTCCTGTATCTTTTTTATACCGCTCATAATTTACGCGGTGCTTATTTTTCTTACTCATAAACTATATTTTATAACGTTTTAACGTACAGGTCAATATGTTTTTACACTGTTATGTAAACAAACTTTTGAAATTACTGTTAATTCGGGCTGAAATGGGCCTGTTTGTCAATGGAAAGATCTATAGTGCCGTAGTCTCCGTCCTCCAGTTCCTTCACCGCGGATTCCAAAAGGCCGAATTTGTATTCCGTGTTCTCATCAGATCCCAGCTTTACGGTAAAGCGGCCCATATAGTCGAAGCTGGGGTTGGAGATGGTGGACATGTCGATATACGTCACCTTGTCGGCCATGCCGCGGCTTTGGATCTGATCCAGAATGTCTGCAAGATAGGTAACCTTGGCGGCGTCCCCCGCCGTGGTGGAGGCGAGCTCCCCGATTGTGGGACTGTAAAGCTCTATGCCGTTAATTTTTATCAGGGTGGCAGCTCCGGCAGCGTCGGTCTTGTCAAGGATCTTGCAGCTGCTGTCGATTATCCACATATCGCTCTCCAGCGGGATATACGCCATGGTCTGGCTCTCCGTTACGGTTATGGTAACTCTGTTTGGAAGTTCGCGCGAGACCGTGGCCTTTTGTATGTACGGAAGTTTTGCGAAAATTTTGCTTACGGCCGAAAACCTGTTCACAAAAAACAGATTGTCGCCCTCCTCTATTCCGGAGGCCTGGATAACCTGATCTGCGGTGTAGTATGAATTGCCCTTCACCGTGATCTTGGAAACCTTGAAAAACACGCTCATGGCCAGCACCACAGCCGCTATTATCAGGATGAAAGACACTATGGGCCGTGCGCCGCCTCTGCGCCTTATCCTTCTTTTCCCGGCAGGCCGGTTTGGCCGGCCCTGTCTGTTCTTAAGCATATATTATTAACCCTTTCGGTCATTGTTCGATCCATATGTCGGCGCCCAGCGCCCTGAGGCGGGCATCCAGGCCGTCGTATCCACTGGCGATATGCCCCTCGTCGGTGATGACGGTCTCCCCCTCGGCTGAAAGCCCGGCGATTATCAGCGCCGCGCCCCCGCGAAGATCGGCGTCCGATACCGGCGCGCCGTGCAGGCTGTCCGTGCCCCACACCACGGCTTTTCGTCCGTCAGTGGTAATATCCGCCCCCAGGCGGCGGAGCTCCGGCACATGCCGGTAGCGGTTTTCAAAAATATTCTCCTGAAATTCCGTGCAGCCCTCGGCCCTGAGCAGGGCGGCCATCACAAGAGGCTGTGCGTCTGTTGGGAAACCGGGATACGGGCCTGTGGACACCTTGCCCACTCCCCGCAGTCTGCCTTCGGATCTCAGACTCACGCTGCGGCTTTGGGATATTATATCACAACCTGCCGCACTTAGTAAATGCGTAACTGTGGAAAAGTGGCCGGGCGATACCCCGCGCAGCTCAATACCGCCGCCGGAGGCTGCCGCGGCACACAGAAGCGTGGAGCAGACTATGCGGTCCGGCATGACCCTGTGACCCGCTCTGGGCTCAGGGGAAAATCCGGATATTGTTATCCTGTCTGTTCCGGCGCCTTCGATATACGCGCCCAGTCTGCGCAGGTATTCCTGCAGATCTTCAATCTCAGGCTCTCTGGCCGCGCCGTCTATGACCGTCTCGCCCTCGGCAGCGCAGGCGGCGAGCATGGCATTCTCCGTGGCGCCCACGCTGGGCAGCGGCAGCGATATGCGCGCCCCATGCAGTTTCGCACAGCGGCATACAATGTCGCCTCCGTCGTCGGTGATCTCAGCTCCCATGGCGCGGAGGGCCATCAGATGCAGGTCTATCGGCCGGGCCCCCAGATTGCAGCCTCCCGGCAGGGAGATGCGCGCCTCGCCGCACCGGGCCAGCAGCGCTCCAAGAAAAATAACCGATGAGCGCATGCCCTCCATCATATTTCTGGGGATCGAAAAGGAATCCAGACCGATGGAATTTATGTATGCGTCTCCTCCGTCCTGCTCCGCATAGCAGCCCAGGGATCTGAGAATACGCAGGGTGTTGCTCACATCGGCTATGCCCGGCACGTTCATGAGCTCCGTTTCCGCCGGGGTCATTATGGACGCCGCCATGATGGGCAGGGCCGCGTTTTTCGACCCCTGGACAAAGCAGGTGCCGAATAGTTTTTTCCCTCCGTTCACATGCCAAACGCTCATATATATCCTCCAGGCGCACAGACTTTTCAATCAAGCCATACTATGCGCCGGGGGGGCGTTTTGCTATTGCGCCTTCACCTGCACAGTCCCAGTACCAGCTCCGCTATCCTGTCAGCGGAATCCGGTACGGCCAGTCCCTTCATGGCGGCGGCCATCGACTCCATTTCCTCCGGAGAGGCCAGCAGGCTCTTCACGGTATCCAGCAGGGCCAAGGCGTCGAATTCTCCCTCCAGGAACACCTTCGCCCCGCCGGCGCTTTCTATCACCCGTGCATTTTTCTCCTGGTGATTATTGGTTACATTCGGCGACGGCACCAGTATAACTGGCTTGCCCATATATGTGAGCTCCGCCAGCGTGGAGGCGCCGGCACGGCACATCACAATGTCGGCGGCGGCCATGACTCTGGGCATGTCGTAGATATACTCCCTCACGTCCATGCCGTTTTTTTCATAGTCCGGAGCTTTTTCCTTCAGCGTCTTTATCATGGGCTCGAAACCGGCGTTTCCCGCGGAGTGGATGAGTGAGAAGCCCGGATCCCTGCCGGAGAGGGTTATGAATTCCGTCATGAGCTCGTTCATATGTCCGGCGCCAAGTGAGCCCCATAACGAAACTAACAGCGGTCTTTTAGCCGGGATACCCAGTTCCGCTCTGGCGGAGGTCTTTGAATACTTGGCAAAGTCCCCTCTCACCGGCGTGCCCGTTACGGTAACTCTTTCCGGATGCTTGTAAAAGCTGCGGCTCTCCTCAAACCCCACCATTATGCAGTCCATGCTGTCTGAAAGCATCTTGGTGGTAAGTCCCGGCACGGCGTTGGACTCATGCACTGCCGTCGGCACTCCCATTTCGTGGGCGGCCTTCAGCACGGGGTAGCACACATACCCGCCGGTGCCCACGGCGGCGTCGGGTTTGAAGGCGGAGATGATCTTCTTCGCCTCTTTTGTGGCCGTGACCACGTTTTTAACCGTTTCAATATTGTGCCGCAGGTCTGAAAAAGAGCGGCCGCGGGAAATGTTTGTGATGTTCACCGTCTTTATGTCATAGCCCGCCCTGGGCACCAGATTTGTTTCCATATGTCCGTCGGCGCCCACGAACAATATCCGGCAATCCGGCATAAGCTCCCGCAGCCTTCCCGCCACGGCAAGCGCCGGATTGATGTGCCCGGCAGTTCCGCCGCATGTAAAAAGAAAATTCATTTCAAGCCTGCCTCCAAAATTTTTCCCGGATATTGTACCACATATGTCCGGATATTGAAACAGGCGGGAAAATTTCCCGCCTGCCTGATATTCAATTACTCCGTCTTTGCCGGAGCGGGCACCCTTTTTGCGGGTATATCCCGGGACATACTGAGAATTATCCCCATTTCGCCCAGCTGAATAAGCAGCGCCGTGCCTCCGGATGAGAAAAATGGCAGTGACACGCCGGTGCATGGAATGAGGTTGGTCACAACCGCGACGTTGAAAATCACCTGGATGGCCAGAAGCGTTGTTATGCCCGCGCATACCAAAAACGAATAACGGTCGCGGGAGTGCATGGCAAGCCAGTATCCGCGGATAATAAGCAGAGCGAAGAGAATGAGAATCACTACTGCGCCTACATATCCCAGTTCCTCGCACACGATGGAGAATATAAAGTCATTGTGCTCCTCTGGAAGATAGAGATACTTCTGGCGGCTCATGCCAAGGCCCAGGCCCGTAAGACCTCCGGAACCTATGGAATAAAGCGACTGCATTATCTGATATGCCGTGTCCGATGTATCAGCCAGCGGGTCGCGCCAGGCTGTGATACGGTCGGAGGCGTAGCCGAATACCTTGAGATAAACCAGCACGGCGCCCGCCGCAAGGCCGCCGCCGGCGGCAAACCACTGCCATCTGACGCCGCCCAGATACATAAGTGAAGCGCCCACCAGCAGGATAATTATTGTTGCCGACAGATGGGGCTCCAGCACCAGCAGGCCGGCGATGACCACCAGTATCACAGCAAAAGGTACCACACCGTATTTGAAGGTCTTCATGGCGCCCTTGTATTTGCAAATCATATCTGAGAAGGCAAGAATAACGCCTATCTTGGCTATCTCGGACGGCTGAAGGGTTATGCCGCCCACGCTCAGCCAGCGGCGGGAGCCGTGTGAGGCCGTGCCGATAACCGGGACCAGTACCAGAAGGAACAGCGCGCCCAAAAGCACCCACATGGATATGCGGCGGTAAAGGCCCATGGGTATGCGCGACATGAAAAACATTGCCGCCACGCCCAAAACCGCAAAGGCAAGCTGACGCACAAAATAGTAGGTCGGGGCCTTGCCGGCATAATAGGCTCTTGCGTAGCTGGCCGACAGCAGCATCACAACTCCTATGGTCAGCAGTATCAGCACCAGCAGCAGGAACGGGATGTCCAGCGGCCCGCGTCTTATGCTTTTATCGGTGGAATAGTCGGCAATATGGTTTGCGCCGTTAAGCCGTTCCTGTCTGTAATCCATCCGCCGCCCTCCTCGAAGCCATTATTTTTCAGTATCTGAATCTTCCGTACACGCCGATGAAGGAAACGACCGCCATCAGCAGCGTCACCAGGGAATAAAGCGTGAAAAGCTGTTTTTCGCTCCATTTTTTCCCCGTCCAGCCGCCCATTTCAAGGTGGTGATGGAACGGCGCCATCTTGAATACGCGCTTGCCGTGTGAAAGCTTGAAATATGTGACCTGTATAACATCCGACAGTGCCTCGATCACGAACATCAGCCCAAGCGGCAGGATTATCAGCGGCATATCGTATGTAAACGCCAGCGCCGCGATGGATCCGCCCAGGAAAAGCGAGCCCGTGTCGCCCATAAACACCTTGGCAGGGTTGAAGTTGTACACTAGGAAACCCAGCAATCCGCCCAGCAGGCCGGATGCAAAAATACCCAGCGACAAAAACGCCTTTCCCCAAAGGAAGGTCACCGCCACGAAGAAAAGGCACACCGGCATTGAGGTGCCGGCTGCCAGGCCGTCAATTCCGTCGGTTAGGTTCACGGCGTTCACCGTGGCCACTATGGTAAAGGCGGCAAAGATAAAATACAGCCACTCCGGCATATCAACCGTGACGTTCCAGAACGGTATGTAAAGATGCGCCCTGCAGTAGCCCATTCTGCGCAGCAGCATTATGAACGCCAGCGCCGCCACCAGCTGAAGAAGGAATTTGGCTCTGGCCGAAAGGCCCAGGTTCTGCTTCTTTTTCAGCTTTTCCCAATCGTCAAGAAATCCTATGGCACCGAACACCAGTGCAAAAAGCAGCACAGCTATGTGTCCCCAATCGCCGTCCAGCATACTTTTGAAACCAACTGTCAGGCACACCAGCGCCACAGCGGCGATGAATATAACTCCGCCCATGGTGGGCGTGCCCTGTTTGGACATATGCCAGGAAGGGCCTATTTCCTTAATGGTCTGTCCGGCCTTTATTTTCCTCAGCCACGGGATATAGTACTTTCCCACAGCCGTCGCCGTGAAAAACGCGATCACAAAAGCCAGAATCAGCCTCAACGTCATTTGTCATTCTTCCTTTTCTCCAAGTGTTGCGCCACTATCTCCCGCTCGTCCATGTGGTGCTTTTCATGGCCGATGACCTGATAGTCCTCGTGGCCCTTGCCGGCCAGAACTATCACGTCCCCGGGGCAGTGGTTGTCTATCGCCCAGCATATTGCCTCACGCCTGTCGGGAATGACCTTCGTGGGCGTACGGCTGCCCTTCATACCGGCGACGATCTCGTCGATGATGGCCTGGGGCTCCTCCGTGCGTGGATTGTCGGAGGTCACGATGCACATATCGGCCAGCTGGGCGGCGATGGCGCCCATTATGGGGCGCTTGGTACGGTCCCGGTCTCCGCCGCAGCCGAACAATGCCACAAGCTTTCCGCTGGTGACCTGTTTCATTGTTCTAAGCACGTTTTCCAGAGCGTCCGGGGTGTGGGCGTAGTCAATGATGATGGTGTAGTCGCCGTCGGTGGGCACCACCTCCACCCTGCCCTTTACACCCTTTGCGCCGCTCATGGCGCTGCAGCAGTCCGCAAGGCTTATGCCCAGGCACAGGCCCGCGGCTATTACGCCCAGGGCATTGTGCACCGAGAACATGCCTGGTATGCCCAGGCTTACCCGCTGCAGATCGCCGCGGTACAGGGCGCAGAACTTCACGCCGGAGGCGGAAAGACGCACGTCGTTTGCCGTGAGCGTGGCGTCGTTGGACTTTGCCGAAAACGTGGTAACGGGGCAGGCGCAGCTTTTTATCATGTACTCCGCCCACTGGTCGTCAAGATTTATGCAGGCGGCGCCGCATCTTTCAAAAAGCATTGCCTTGGCCTTAGCATATTGCTCCATTGTCTTATGAAAGTCAAGATGATCCTGGGTAAGATTGGTGAAAATGCCTACTCTGAATCTTATTCCGGCCACTCTGTCCAGCACCAGCGAATGGGACGAAACCTCCATCACCACATGGGTGCATCCAGCGTCCAGCATCTCCCGGAAAAGCTTCTGGAGCTCATAGCTTTCCGGCGTGGTGCGCTCCGTATGTATGAACTCGTCGCCGATCATATTGCCGTTGGTGCCCACCAGGCCCACCTTAACGCCGGGGAGCGTCTCCAGCAGATGCTTCATCATATAGGTGGTGGTTGTCTTGCCGTTGGTGCCGGTGACGGCTATCATCGTCATGTGCGATTCCGGATCCCCGAAGAAGTCGCGGCTGGCCAGAGCGAGACCCTGGCGGCTGTTGGGGGTCACGGCGTAAGGGACGCCGCAGTCCGGCTTTTTCTCGCACAGCACCGCGGCAGCGCCTTTTTCCACAGCCGCCGGGATATACTTATGGCCGTCGGTGTCGAAGCCTTTCACCGCCACGAAAAGGTCGCCTGGCTGAGTGCTGCGGGAATCGTAGCTGACACCGGTGATCTGGGTTTCCCCGTCTGCAGCGAATTCGGTAATATCGATGTTCTTCAGTATTTCCTTCAGCTTCATAACATTTTCCTTTAATACCTGCCCAGCATGCTGGTGCTGTTGTTTGTAAGCGTCACATTGATAACCGTGCCGTGCTTCACCTCTGTACCGGCGGCCACAGCCTGCGCGGACACCCGCTGCGTTGTGGGATCCGACACGGAGCTCGACGTGCTGATATAGAGTCCGTACGCCGCCAGTCTGTCTCTTGCCACGGCGTATGTCAGGTCAGTAAGGTCTATCATTGTCTCTGTTGCCGTTGATGGCTCGTTTCCGGCATAGAGAATGATCTGGGTACCGGAAGCGATAACGGAGTGTGCGGAGGGCAGCTGGTCTGTCACTTCCGCGCCCGATCCGATGACGCGGTACTTGAGGCCTGCGTCAGTAACTGCCTTCTCCGCTTCGGCAATGGTCATGCCCTTCACTGACGGCACAGACTTGTCAAGATTCGCTTTTTCAGCGTCTGTGTACTGCGGCTCTATGCCCATATAGGGTAATATGTCCTCAAACATGGCTCCCACAGTGGGCGCGCCCATCTGGCCGCCTGAGATGTACACGGAGGTGGACTTGGGCGAATCAAGGAAAGCCAGGATGGCTATCTGCGGATCGTCAGCCGGAGCGAAGCCGATGAAGGAAACGATGTACTCCTTCTGGCCGGTGGCTACTTCCTTTGTGGTCTTGGTGGAGGTACCGGTCTTTCCGCCGATGCGGTAGCCCGCCACATAGGCGTTTTTGCCTGTGCCGTCCACCGGGTCATCAACCACTTTTTCCAGGATCTTGCACACCTCTTTGCTGGTTTCCTCGCTTATTACCTGCCGCACGACAGTGGGCTGACGGCTGTACACCACGTTGCCGCTGGAGTCAGTGAGTTCCCTCACCACGTAAGGCTGCATCAGATATCCGCCGTTAACGCAGGCACTGACCGCAGTAATAAGCTGAAGCGGCGTTATATTGAAGGTCTGGCCGAAGGAGGCTGCGGCAAGCTGAGTTTTGTTCAGCGGATTGCAGAAGGTATTTTCACTCCACCAGATGCTGCCGCTCTCGCCGGCAAGGTCGATGCCCGTTATGGCGGTGGGCGTGGCATCTGGGTTTGACGGTTCGTTCATAAGGCCGAAAGCGTCGCAGTATTTGTAAAATGTTTTTTCGCCTATCTTCTGTCCGATCTGGATAAAAGCCACGTTGCAGGAGTGCTGCACGGCCTGCGTAAGGGTCTGCTGTCCGTGACCGTTCTTATTCCAGCAATGGCGGCCTTTGCCCGGATCGTCGCCGGTGACCTCGATATAGCCGCCGCAATAGAAGCTTGAGTTTTCGTCAACCACACCCTCCTGCAGGGCGGTGGCCAGAGTGATGATTTTGAAGGTTGAGCCCGGCTCGTAGGTATCCGACAGGCACTTGTTGCGCCACTGCTTCTGCTGGGCATCGGCAATTATCTGCTTGGATTCCTCGGTGGAGTCGGTCTCGTCCGCCTTTTTCTGCACTTCGTCGCTGACGTCGAGGTAGTTGTTCAAGTCGAAATTGCCCAGCGATACCATACCCAGTATTGCGCCGGTTTTCACGTCCATGGCGATGGCGCCGGCGCCGTTTGTAACATCGTAGTCCTGCACCGCCTGCTCCAGATGTTTCTCTATGTAGTACTGTATTTTCGCGTCTATGGTGGTGACGGCGTTATAGCCGTTTTCGGAGGAATAATAGTCCTCAAACTGGGTGAACATCAGGTCGGTCCCCGCGGCGGTGGTGGCGCGGACAGTGCGTCCGGCAGTGCCGGTAAGCACCGAGTTGTATTCGTATTCGATACCGCCAAGTCCGTTGTTGTCGGAGCCAACAAAGCCTATGACATGGCAGGCCAGAGAGCCGTAGGGGTAATAGCGCTTGGTGTCTGCTTCCAAATGTATGCTCACAAGCTTGTTGGATTTTTTGAATTCCTGCACCTGATCTGAGACCTTGGACTCCACCTTGCGAGCCACCACCTCATACCAGGAATCGGTGTTTTTCGTCTTATCAAGTATATCGGCGTAGTCCACGCCCAAAATCTGTGAAAGGCCCTTGGCGATGAGCGTGGGGTCCTCGTTGTTCTTTGTCATCTCCGCCGGGCTTATGAATACCGTTTCCACATCCGACGACATGGCCAGCACCATCATATTCGTGTCGTAGATAGTGCCGCGGCTGGCCATGGACGAGGTCTCCCTCACCTGCTGTGAAAGCGCCAGACCCTCGTAATAATCATGGTCCACTACCTGGAGCTTGAACAGTCTTGCCCCCAGGACTATAAATGCAACTATGCCGCACACTGCCAAAAGGAATAGTGTGCGGCGAAGCATTGATTTTGTTGGTTCGCGGGAGGACGTGCTCCCTGGTTGATTATTTGCCATAGTACGCTCCTTGCAAAGGACTTGTGCTGCCGGGCCGCCTTCTCCTGAAATTATACTGTGCTTACCCTCCCAGGTATTCCGACAGTGAATCGACTATGCTGTCGGATTTTTCTCCCGCGGAGCTGGTACCGTCCAGTATTTCGGCCTTGTCCTGAGACGTGCCGCTTATGTAGCGTATCTGGTCTGAATGTGGCTTCTGCATGCCCAGTTTGTTTACGGCATAGTCCTCGACCTCCGTGAGGTTCAGCGCGCTTTCGTATTCTATCGTAAGCTTGGACTTTTGGGAAGTGAGCTCCGCCAGCTGTGTCTGCAGATCTGCCGCCTCGGCGGAGGCCTTGGTAAACTGCACTCTTGCCATAAGGCTTGCTATGAGCAGCACTGCCGCTATAGCAAAGCCCAGCACGGCCAGGGGGGATATGCTCTGACGGGTGACGACGGTGGCGTCGGGGACGACCTCTTCACGTACTCTTGGCTTTGCCGGTATATCCAGCGGCCTGCCGTACTCGTATTCCGGATACAGCGCGGGGTTGTCGTAATCATATGCCAGGCTTCCGTTCACAGCGTTATGGCCGTATCCGTACCTTCTCTTTTTTTCCTCTGCCGCCATAATTATACCATTCCTTTCACATTGCTCAAGACACAGAATGACCGAAAAGGAGCGGCCATAATGTGCATAGTTTTGTCTGTGGCAACAGCTTCCGCGGTGGCTGTCGTCAGACCCTCTCCGCCACTCTCAGCTTCGCACTGCGTGCACGGGGATTATTTTCAATCTCTTCATCGGACGGAACTATGGGTTTTCTTGTCACGCTTTTCAGCGTCTTCACGAACCCGCAGGTGCACACCGGAGCCTCTCTGGGGCAGGTGCAGCCGTTTTCCCTGGACGCTATCGCGGTCTTGACTATCCTGTCCTCCAGCGAATGGAAGCTTATTACCGCCAGTCTGCCGCCCGTGTTCAGCCTGTCCGGCACCGTATGCATCATCTCGTCCACCGCGCCAAGTTCGTCGTTCACCGCGATGCGTATCGCCTGAAAAGAGCGTTTGGCAGGATGCTGTTTTTCGCGCAGGGCCGGGCCCGGCATGGCACATTTGATTATGTCCACGAGCTCCAGCGTTGAGCTTATCTCTTTTTCCTCCCTGCATCTCACGATGGCGGCGGCAATGCGTCTTGCGTATCTCTCTTCGCCGTAGTCCCGCAGGATGCGCTCCAGCTTGTCCTCGGGCCATCTGTTCACCACCAGCCACGCCGAGAGGGTGTTGTCCCTGTCCATGCGCATGTCCAGCGGCGCGTCGGTCATATAGGAAAATCCCCTGTCCGTCTCGTCCAGCTGGGGGGATGACACTCCAAGGTCAAACAGCATGCCGTCCGCATTTTCGATACCCAACTCGTCCAGTATCTCGGGTATATTGCAGAAGTTGCCGTGGACCAGCGTCACCCTGTCCGAAAATTCCCGCAGACGCTCTCCGGCTCTGGCAATGGCGGTCTCGTCCCGGTCGATGCCCACAAGTCGTCCGGTGGTCAGCCGCTTTGCGATTTCAAGGGAATGTCCGCCCAGGCCCAGGGTACCGTCCACGTATATTCCGTCCGGTTTTATGTTCAGGCTGTCGATGCTTTCGCGCAGCAGCACAGATATATGTTCTGCCATATCAGAACTCCAGTTCTTCCATCACGGCCGCGATATTCTCGGGAGTGATCTCCAAAGCGCGCACGGTCTGCCACGCCTCGCTGTCCCAGAACTCCGCGTGATTGTTGCTGCCTACTACCGTCACGTTTTTGGAAAGGCCCGCAAACTCCCGCAGATTTTGCGGCAGAAGTATTCGGCCCTGGCTGTCCAGTTCGCATTTTGTGGCATAGGCGAACAGCGGGCGCATCTTGCGCTGCTTCACATATGGCATGGCGTCCACTTTGTCGGAAAAGTCCTGCCAGCTGGTGCCGGAGTATGCGGAGAGGCATTTGTCCATGGAGATGGTGACGAAAAACACATCCCCCAGATCCTCACGCAGTTTTGCCGGTATGAAGAGCCTGCCCTTGGCGTCCAGATTGTGCTGATATTCGCCTGTCATTCCGGCCATGCTCCTCACCTCCGCCCATTATGTGGGAAATTGATGCACTTTGCACCACTTTCCACCACTTAGTGCCTTAATTATAGTGTAGAGGCATTAAAAAAGCAAGACAAAAATTGTTGAAATTTCACCGGAAAATCTGACATTGCGGTAACACTTTCTAGTAAAACACAAAAAATTGCGCCTCCCGTTTACGGGAGGCGCAGTCAAGCACAAAATATAGTATGAAAAATATTTTTCTTACATTTATGTTAAAATGTTTAGCTAAGTTCGTTAGAAGTGATGGTGTCTATCTTGGAAGCTTTTGCCGGTGCAGGCGCCGAAGCCGGAGGTACTATTCCGCCTGCCGCGCTGCGGAACGCGGCGCGCTGGGCGTGCACCTCAGACGCTGCCGCGGCTGCGGCCTCCTCTGCGGTCCTCAGCACATCGTCGGCATATTTGCCGGCCATCCGGCGCAGCTGATCGGACTTTGTCTGGGCGCTGGTGATCATTTCGCTGCTGCGGGCGCGGGCGATGCGGATGATCTCCTGTTCCTCCACCATGCTGCGGGCCTTTTCCTCGGCCAGCTTACGCACTGATTCGGCTTCCCTCTTGGCGTTGGATATGAACTCATCCCTTGCGGAGACGAGACGCTTCGCCTCGGCGAGTTCCACCGGCATGCCGGTCTTGATCTCGTCCAAAATTTCCAGCGCCTTTTCCCGCTCGATAATGCACTTGTCGTTTCCCAGGGGCACGCCCCAAGCCTCGGATACCATGGTATACAGTGTCTCGATGAGCTCCATCACGTCATTTTCCATCGTCAAGCCTCCATAATTTAGCCTTTTCCTCTATCTCGTCGATGATCTCGTTGGGCACGAAGCCGCTGAGATCGGCGGAATACCTGGCCATTTCCCTGACGACCGAAGAGCTGAGGAAGGTGTATTTTTCGCTGGATGTAAGGAACATGGTTTCAAGCGAGGGATTTATCTTTTTATTGATAAGGTTCATCTGGAATTCGTATTCAAAGTCGGATGCGGCGCGCAGACCCTTCACCAGTACGGCGCCCGGCCAGCGCTTGGCGTATTCTGCCAGCAGCCCGTCATAGGTGTCCACCTCAACGTTGGGGTACTTTTCCACCACGCGCTTCACCATGGAAACGCGCTCATCAATGGAGAACATCGGCGTCGTCTTGGTGGAATTGAGCATGATGCACACTACCACCCGGTCGAAAATGCGCGATGAGCGGCGGATGATGTTCAGATGGCCCAGCGTGATGGGGTCGAAGCTTCCGGGGCAGATGGCGATACTCATTGTGCGCACTCCTTGCGGTAAACTGTGATCTTGACTTTTCCGTAGGCATACTCCCTGCCCCTTAGATACGGCGGAAACACCTGCGGCATCGGCGTTTCCCGCCGACTTTCGCAAATTATTATACCACCATCCGATAATATGTCAACCGAATTGATTTTCTGCAGGATTTTGTCGTAAAGGCCCGAATCGTAGGGCGGATCCACAAAAATAATGTCGAATTTTCCGCAGCGATCCAGAAAGCCGGCGGAATCCTCCTGCACCACCTCGCCCTTCAGTGCGCAGGCGGCCAGATTGTCCCTGACAATCTTCACGGCCGCCCTGTCCGCGTCCACAAAGACGCACTCCGCCGCGCCCCGGCTGAGGCACTCAATGCCCAGCTGGCCAGTGCCGGCAAAGAGATCCAGTATCCTTCTGCCTTCGATGTCGAACTGGATGATATTGAACACGGCTTCCTTCACCGAGTCCGCCGTGGGGCGTATATCGTAGTTTTCCGGAGTTTTCAGTCTTCTGCCCCTTGCGGAGCCAGTGATTACTCTCATGTCTCATCCTCCGACTGATGATAATATTCATAAACTGCCGCCGCCGTATTTTTCGGCACGGCCCGGTGCAGTTCGTCAAGGCTGGCGGACTTTATGGCCTTTATGGAGCCGAAATGCTTCAAAAGCTCGTCCCGACGTTTTTCGCCCACACCGTTTATTTTGTCCAGACCCGAGGTAAAGCTCTCGTTTCTCAGGGAACGCTGATATTCGATGGCAAAGCGGTGGGTCTCCTCCTGTATGTTTCCGATCAGCGAAAATACGCCCTGATCGCCGCTGATGCCTGTCTCCAGCCCGTTCGGGCTCACAAGCGCCCTGGTGCGGTGCCTGTCGTCCTTAACCATGCCCCACACCGGCACGTTCAGTTCCATTTCCTCCAGCACTTCTCTCACCGCGGCGGCATGGGTCTCTCCTCCGTCGATAAGCAGCAGCTGCGGCAGCGGCGAAAACTTTTCGTCGCCGTCCAGATACCGCTGGAAGCGCCGGCCAACGGCCTGACGCATACTGGCGTAGTCGTCTCTCTGTTCCATATCCTTTATTCGGAACTTGCGGTAGTCCCGCTTCAGCGGCTTGCCGTCCACATGTACCGTCATGGCGGCCACGATGCCCGTATCGCCCAGATTGGATACGTCGAAGGCCTCGATGCGCTCCGGGAATTCCGGAAGGTTCAGCGCCTTCTGCAGTCTCTCCAGTGACTTTGACCGGCGCTGTGACAGCGTGGTCTGGCGCAGCACTTCCTCGCGGGCGTTTATTGCGGCGGTTTCGGTGAGCTTTGCCCGGTCTCCCCTCTTGGGCACCTCCACGGAAACGCGGCGCCCCGCCGTTTCCGTCAGCCACTGCTCAAGCTCGTCAGTATCGCCGGTATCCAGCGGCAGCAGAACAGTCCTGGGCCATGAGCCGCGGGAAGCGTAATATTGCCGGACAAGATCCGACACGGCCTCGGCGTCGTCCTCCAGAGGCTCGGATATCATTTCAAAATCCTTGCCTGCCAGATCTCCGTCGATAAAATGCAGCACCACAAAGCAGCTTTTCGCACCCCGGCAGAAGCCCACGGCGTCGGTATCGGCAAAGGCGGTGGAGATGACGCGCTGTCTGTTCTGCAGCCCCTGTACGGCGCGGATGCGGTCCCGCAGGGACGCCGCCAGCTCGAAGCGCAGGTTTTCAGCCGCCTCGTCCATTTTTTCCGTGAGGCTCTCCGTCAGCTCGTCAGTGCGGCCGTCAAGTATAAGCTGCGCCTGGCGTATGGCTTCGTCATAATCCGCCTTCGGCGTATCGCTGAGACACCATCCGGCGCATGAGCCCATATGGTAATTGAGACAGGGTCTGCCCTTTCCAATATCTCTGGGAAACTGCCGGGTGCAGGTGGGCAGCAGCAGAGTTTTGCAAATGGTGTTGATTATTTCCTGGGTCATGCCCCGGCCGCCGTAGGGGCCGAAATAACGGGCGCCGTCCTTTTCGGAACGGTTGGCGATGGAAAAAGCGGGGTACTCCCTGGAAAGATCCAGGCGGATGAACGGATAGGTCTTATCGTCCTTCAGCAGAATGTTGTAGTGGGGCTGGTGGCGCTTGATAAGCGAGTTCTCCAGCACTAGCGCCTCAAACTCCGAGTTTGCCACGATGACGTTGAAGTCGGCCACCTTTTCCACCATGGCCGCCACCTTGGGCAGATGCTCGCCGCGGAAGTAACTGGAAACCCGGTTTTTCAGCTTCTTGGCCTTGCCCACATATATGACCTCGCCCCTGTCGTCCAGCATGATGTACACGCCGGGCAGCAGAGGCAGATTATTGGCTTTTTCAGCTAATGTGTCAAGCATTTGCGGGAACTTTCTCCTTGTCTTCCTTACCGCTGACTATGCACCAGACGGTAACGGCCGTTATTACAATGACGCCGCCGATGAGCGCGAATATCCCCGGCACCTCGCCGTCGAATATGGCCACCCAAACGGGGTTCAGCAGCGGCTCCACCGCGCCCAGCAGACAGCAGGCCAGCGGCGGGCAGTATTCCGACGCACGGGTATACAAAGTGTACGCGATACCAAGCTGGAACACGCCCAGCAGCGCGATATACAGAAGAGGCATGCCGGAAAAATCAGGTTTAGTGATGATAATGGCCGGAAGTCCGCCCAGGAAGGCGAACATCTGTCCCATAAAAGCCGCCGAAAACTTTTCCTCGCCTTTGATATCTCCCATGGCCATATACATGAAGGCCATGAACATGCCGGCGACTATGGCTACGATATTGCCCAGCAGATAGCCCGGCTTGAGCTGGTCTAAGAAGAAAAGCGCAATGCCGCCAAACGTCACCAGGACGGCAATAAGATCAGCCTTCTTGATCTTCTTATGGTAGATAATGGCAGAAAAAATGACGATGAACAGCGGAGACGTAAACTGCAGAACGATGGCGTTTGCCGCCGTGGTGAGCTTGTTTGCCATTACGAAGCATATATACACGGCGGCCATTATTATCGCGGGGATCACCGTGCGCTTTTTTACAACTATTCTGTACCGCTTTGCCCGTATATAGACAAGAATGGTCAGACCTGCGATGAGGCTGCGCATACCTGTAATGGCCAGGGCGTTCCAGGGGATTAACTTAATAAAGATGCCGGCCGTGCTCCACAGAGTGGCACATATCAGCATCTCGACAATAGACCTGTTCTTGTTATCCATTTCTTCACCTGCTGCAAAACAGGGGCGTGTAAGGAATTACACGCCCCTGTGATGGTCCTGTTCTTTTATCACTCGGAAAAATCGGAGTCAATAAGCTCGGAGAGCGTCTTGATCGCTTCGGCCTCGTCGGCGCCGTCAGCAATAATGTTGATGGCGGTACCCTTTACGATGCCCAGAGACAGAACGCCCAGCAGACTCTTTGCATTGACGCGGCGCTCGTCCTTCTCGATCCAGATGCTGCTTCTGAACTCGTTGGCTTTCTGAATGAAGAAAGTCGCGGGCCTCGCATGGAGACCTACCTGATTGTTAATGACTACTTCTTTTGTTATCATACTCGCCACTCCTTACTTATAATAAGCAACACTCAAGTACACCTAATTTAGCAAAAAAACATAAAACCGTCAATCATTTTTGTCTGATTTGTTGATTTATACATGATTTGGCATCGGCGGCAGGTGTTTTTTATTTCAGTTCGACGATAGTTACGCCGGCTTCGCCCTCGCCGAAATTGCCCAGCCTGAATGATTTGACGCTTTTGTTCTTTTTCAGCATGTCCTGCACCGCTTTTCTCAGTGCCCCGGTGCCCTTTCCGTGTATGATGGTGACGGTGCTCAGCTTGCCCATTACGGCGGAGTCGATGTACCGCTCCGCGGCCATAACGGCCTCCAGGCTGTCCATGCCCCTCAGGTCTATCTCCGGCGGCACGGCGGCGTGGATGACCGCTCCGCTCTGGCGCACGATCTTTTTATCCGGGGACTTTTCGCCCTCCAGCAAAAGGACCTCGTCCTCTTTCGCCGTGACATTCATTATCCCGGCCCGCAGCTCCAGCGTGCGGTCGGGCGATACGGAGATCACCGTTGCCCTGACGCCCACGGACTTTATCTGCACCACGTCGCCGGGTTTCACTGGCCTTGCCGACTTTTTGTCCGCCGCAGGCTCCCGTGGCGTCTGCCTTAACTCGTCTTCCTTCTCGTTCAGCTTTCTGCGCAGCTCGCTTCTGGCCTCGTTTATGCGCTGGGCCTCCTCTTCCTCGTTCATTCGGCTGCGCATCTCGTCCAGCTGGGCGAATGTCTCCTCCGCGGTCCTGCGGGCATCGGCAATTATCTGCTCCGCCTCCCGGCGGGTCTTTTCGTTGGCCTTGTCCAGCCTCACGGAAAGCTCAGCTTTCAAAAAGGCAGCCTTTTTTGCGTTCTCGTCCGCCTCGCGGAGCTTTTTTGTTACCTCGTCCCGCTCCCGCTCCAGCATCAGGCGGGTCTGTTCCAGCTTCTCTATGGTGGCCTCGAAGCTGGCGTTTTCCACGCCCACGCGGGATTTGGCGTCCTCTATTATTCCGTCCTCCAGTCCAAGACGGGAGGATATAGCGAAGGCGTTGGACTTGCCGGGTATGCCCACCAGAAGATGATACGTAGGCCGCAGGGTCTCCACGTTGAACTCGCAGGAGGCGTTCTGCACGCCTTTCTCCTCCGTGGCATATACCTTCAGCTCCGCGTAATGGGTGGTGGCGGCGATCACCGCCCCGCGTCTGCGGGCATATTCGATAATGGATATTGCCAGCGCCGCGCCCTCTGTGGGGTCGGTCCCCGCGCCCAGCTCGTCGAACAGGATGAGGGAGTGTTCCCCGCACTCCTTAAGTATACCCACAATATTGGTCATATGCGCCGAAAAGGTGGAAAGGTTCTGCTCTATGCTCTGCTCGTCGCCGATGTCGGCCAGAATATGGTCGAACACGCATATGCGGCTGCCATCAGCGGTGGGTATGTGCAGGCCGCAGCGGGTCATCAGGCACAGAAGGCCGATGGTCTTCAGCGTCACCGTTTTTCCGCCGGTATTGGGGCCGGTGATGACCAGCGTGTCGAACTCCTCCCCCAGCTCAACATCTATGGGCACGGCGGTATCCTTAGCCAAAAGCGGATGCCGCGCCCTGCGCAGTACGATGCCTCTGTCGGAAAGCTCCGGCTCCTGGCAGTCCAGCTTATATGACAGCTTGGCCTTGCCGAAGATAAGGTCCAGCCTCACCAGCAGTTCATAGTCTGAGGAGATATCGTCCATATGCTCGGCGCAGTCGGCGGAGAGCTCCGCCAATATGCGCTCTATCTCCAGTTTTTCCCGGGCAGCCAGCTCGCGTAGCTCGTTGTTGGCCTTCACGGCACCCATGGGCTCAATGAAAAGGGTTGCGCCTGTGGAGGATATGTCGTGCACCAGACCCGGCACATCGTTTTTGTGCTCTGATTTTATGGGCACCACATACCTGTCCGACCGCATTGTGATTATGGGCTCCTGGAGAGCCTTGGCATAGCCCGGAGAAGAGATTATCTTGTTGAGGGCCTCCCTTGCGCGGGAGGACGCCGCCCGCATCTTGCGGCGGATATCCGCAAGCTCCGTGGAGGCGGAGTCCGCTATCTCGTCCTCACCCACTATGGACGAGGTAATCTTTTCTTCAAGAAATTTGTTGGCGCGCAGGGCGGAGAACAGGCTGTCTATGCTGGTGCGTCCAACGGTATCGTCGGAGACATATCCGCGTACCAGCCGGGCGCACTGCAGCACGCCCGCGATGTCCATGAGTTCTCTGGTGTTAAGGCTGCCTCCCAGATCCGCTCTGGAAAGGGACGCCCGCACGTCGCGCACGCCGGAAAACGACGGGCTGCCCCGCACCACCATCATGGTTTTGGCCGCCGTGGTCTCGTCCAGCCGGCGCTTCACCTCGGCCTTGTCGGCGGCGGGGCGCAGCTCCAGGGCGTTTTCCTTGGCCGTGGAGCTTACGCACTGGGCGGAGAGCATGTCCAGCACAGTGGGAAGCTCCAGCGTATTTAATGATTTTTCCGCAAGATCCTTATATTCCATTGATGTCATTTCACCTTTTTCCAGTAATCGAGAGAGCCGAAGCGGCGCTCGGTCTGCCAGAGCAGATACCGCTCCGCTGCCGATGCCAGTCCTTCAAGATCGCCCCCGTCTATGGGAAACGAAAAGAGTCTTTTCGCCTCGGCGCAGGAGAAATAGCGCATTGCCTCCAGCGCCCGGGGCGTTATAACGGCGCACTCGCCCGCCTCCGGCCCCCGGCATTTTCCGCAATATATTACGCCGTTTTCCACCGAAAACAGCGGCTCGGCCGGGTTTGGGTCCCCGCATCCAGCACAGCCGGTAAGATCCGGCTCGTAGCCGGAGAGGCACATTAGCCTGATTTCAAAGGCCGCCTTTATGATCGCCTGCTCATACAGCGCGTTTGAAAGGGCGTAAAGCGAATTGAGCCCCAGCTGCACCATTGCGGCGTCGGGAATGTCCTCCTGCGAAAGAGCCTCCAGGCACTCGGCAAAATAGCTGCCCAGCGCCAGTGCGGATATGTCCTGTCTCAGGCCCGTGAATTCCTCGATGGTTGAGGCCTCGTTCACGCTCCAGCGGCCCTGATTGCCGAAGAGCGTCATATCCGACCAGCACAAAAGCTGGGTGGCCGCGGCTGTCTTGCTGCCCTTTCTCAGGGCGCCCCGGGCCTTGGCCGCGATCTTTCCCCCGTCTGGCGTCAGCAGCGTCAGCATCCGGTCCGCTTCCTTGTATCGCACCTCGCGCAGTACGAGGGCTTTTGTGGTCTTGAACATATGTACGGCCTCAATCCGCCGGGGCGGGGTTGCCCTCCGTCCCGGTCCGGTTATAGTCTCCGGACGCCTCCGGTTTTCTTTCGGCGGCTCTATACATAAGCCAGCACACGGGGTCGCCGGTATCCGTGAAAATCTGCCACAGGGTTTTGTCGTTCATGCAGGCCACCTCACATATCCAGTATGCGCGGCGGCGGTGTTTTTATAGCTGGCAAATTGTCCTTATTCGTCCCTGAAGCCGAAGTTGCGCAGCTGGGCGGCCGAATCCCGCCAGTTTTCCTTTACCTTCACCCATGTCTGCAGGAAAACCTTGGTATCGAGAAATTCTTCCATGTCTGTGCGGGCAAGCTCGCCGACCCTTTTCAGCATGGCGCCGTGCTTACCGATTATAATGCCCTTGTGGCTTTCCTTTTCGCAATAAATGGTGGCGTCGATCTCCACCAGACCGTCCTCACGCTCATGAAAGCGGGTTATCTCCACGGCGGTGCCGTGGGGCACTTCCTTGTCAAGACAGTTCAGAAGCTTTTCCCGCACCAGCTCCGCGCAGATCTGGCGCTCCGGCTGGTCGGTTATCATATCGTCCGGGAAAAGCTGCGGGCCTTCCTCGGCAAACTCGCCCAGCTCGTCCATCAGCTCTTCCAGTCCCTCGCCGGTCTTGGCCGAAACCGGCACCACTGCGTCGAAGGCGTGGAGCTTTGAATACTCCGCCATGACGGCCAGCAGTGACATTTTGTCCACCGTGTCTATCTTGTTTATTACCAGAACGGACTTTGCGCCCGAGGATTTTATGTGGGAAATAAGTTCTTCCTCCTGCGGACCGGGCTTGCCGGCAGGCTCCGCCATCAGCATCACGGCGTCTACCGACGCCACGGAGTCCTTCACCACGTTCATCATATAGTCTCCCAGCCGGTTGCGGGGTTTGTGGAAGCCCGGAGTGTCCATGAGAACGAACTGGGTGTCGCCCCGGTTCACGATGGCGGTTATGCGGTTGCGCGTGGTCTGCGGCTTGTCCGACACTATTGCGATCTTTTCACCCACCAGGGCGTTTGTCAGGGTGGATTTGCCCACGTTGGGCCGGCCGCATATGGTTATCATTGCTGTCTTTGTTATCATTCCGCATCTCCCATAATATATTTTTCCCTTGCGCGCATCTGCTTTTTCATCTCGCCCTCGTCCACATGGTCGTAGCCCAGCAGATGCAGCACAGAATGTGTGGTGAGATATGACACCTCCCGGTCGTAGCCGTGGCCGAACTCCTGTCCCTGCTCGGCGCAGCGCGGGATGGATATCACTATGTCTCCCAGCACTATTGCCCCCGTCTCCGGGTCGCGCTCGCAGATATCCGGGTCAAAGGCGCCGGGCGTCAGCTCGTTCATGGGAAAGGACAGCACGTCAGTGGGCCTGTCCACGTTTCTGTATTCGCGGTTTATCTCCCGTATGCCCTCGTCGTCGGTGAAGGTCACGCTCAGCGCGCACTTCTCCTTCACGCCCTCGGCCTCCAGCGCGCGCTCCGCGGCCCTTTTTACCAGCGCGGCGGAATTGTTGTGCCCCAGGTTTTTCACCCGGCGGCTGAATATTATCTCATGCTTCACGGGGTTTTCTCCCTGTCTTTTTCACCGGGGCCGGCTTTTTCGGCGCCGGGGCCGGTTTCTTTTCGTAGCCCTCGTAGGCCTCGATTATCTTCTGCACCAGCTGATGGCGCACCACGTCCGCGCCGGTAAGCTCGCATATGGCGATGTCGTCGATGTTTCTCAAAACCCGCATTGCGATCTTCAGGCCGGACTTTTTGTCCTCAGGCAGGTCGATCTGGGTGATGTCGCCGGTGATGACAACTTTGGAGCCGAAGCCCAGGCGGGTGAGAAACATCTTCATCTGCTCGCCGGAGGTGTTCTGGGCCTCGTCAAGAATTATGAAGCTGTCGTCCAGGGTGCGGCCGCGCATGTACGCCAGCGGCGCCACCTCGATGTTTCCCCGCTCCAGATACTTCTGGTAGGTATCCACGCCCAGCATGTCGAACAGCGCGTCGTACAGCGGGCGAAGGTACGGGTCCACCTTGCTCTGCAGGTCGCCGGGGAGGAAGCCCAGCCGCTCCCCCGCCTCCACGGCGGGACGGGTGAGGATGATGCGGTTCACCTTTTCCGCCCGGAAGGCCGCCACCGCCGCCGCCACGGCAAGATAAGTCTTGCCCGTGCCCGCGGGGCCCACGCCCAGGGTTATGGTGTTTTTCTCAATGGCGTCGCAGTATGCCTTCTGGCCCAGGGTCTTGGGCTTTATGGGTTTGCCCTTGGCCGTGATGCACACCACGTCCCCGGCGAGCTCGCCTATCTTGGTCTCCCTGCCCTCGCGCACCAGCTTGAGAATATAACGCACGTTCTGGGCGTCGATGTTCTCGCCCTTGGCCGCCAGCGTCAAAAGGCCGTTTATGGCCTTTTCCGCCAGCATAACATCCTCGGCCTCGCCGCAGACGTGTATCTTGTCGTCCCGGTTCATCACCTTGACGCCCAGCTCGTTTTCGATTATCAGCAGGTTCTGGTCGAAGGAGCCGAACACGCTTATGACGTGCTCCATTCTCTCCACTTCAATGGTCTGTTCTATCATTCGTTCTGTCCTTTTCAGCTTGCAGATTTGCCCTGTCTATGCTCTCCAGCTCCTCCGGCGTCATCGGCACGGTCGCGGCTATGTTTTCCGTGCACTCCGCCCTTAGCGTCACGCAGACCAGTCCGCCTGTGCGGGACTGGGAATATTTGGCGGAAAGTATGGTGCCTCCCGGTGACAGCTCCGCCTTAAGGCATGCCATCAGATCGGCCTTCAGCCCCGCCTCCGGCGCGGAATCGGCGCTTTTAACAGCATACGGTGCAAAGGTCTCCCGGATAAGCGTCACCGGCAGCGTAAACGCCCCCGGCACGGAGAGCGTATACTTTTTAATGATTTTATCACAAAGGGCATGCTCTTTTCTACTGTCAGCATAAAAATTTATGCGTTTTCGGCCGATCATAACGGCAAATCTGCTGTGAGCGCGCCCATTCGGAGTCTTTTTGGCCTCGCTTGCCAGACACACGGCGTTGAGCTCATACAGGGTTCTGGATATCACGTCCGCCTGGGCGTGCACGGCGCGGGTGCCGCGGCACTGGCTTTCCATGGCGCCTGAAACCAGTGTTTCCCCGCGCAGAACGGCGTCCCCGGGATGAACGGAAGGTGCGCCCTGCAGCACGGACATTTTCATTACTATTCCCGTTTTTGCGGCTTTCACATCGGCTGGCACGTCCTCATCCACTTTTTCCGGGAGAACGGTCCGCTCCTTTATTTTCACCACGACCCTTGACGAGCGGACGTTAACCGTCATCCATGCTATGTCCGGGAGCTCCGGCATGACCCCGGCCTCCACCATTTCCGTGGAAATCCCCGGCCAGAACGTGCCTGTTGAAACGCCGTTTTCCTCCAGTGCCCGCAGTATCGTGCCGCTGGAAACGGCCTGGTTTCCAACGATTTCAATGTCCCATACATACAGCGACGACCAGGCCAGCGCCAGCGCAAAAACTGCGGCGCAGAACAGCAGAGCCTTTCTGCGCAGTATGGCCCGCCCCACTTTTTTGCCGCCGCGGAAATCTTCCGGCGTTATTTCGCACATGCACCGTGCTGCCAGACATGCTGTCTTTTCGTATTCGTCGGAATATATCGTCGCTTTCACGGTGCATCCGTCCGCGGGATCGCAGTCCCAGAACATTATTCCCGCCATTGCCAGCGCGTTCAGCATTCTCTCCGGCTGCGCCCCGGCGATATTCAGCCTGACCGTGCCTCTTGCGAAGTCGTACAGCTTCTGCATTCCCGGCCCCCTATTCATATTCAGCGGAGAGGATGCGCCCGGATATTACCATGTCCGTCCTGTTCATGGCCACGATCTGCAATTCGCTGCCTCTTATGAGCACGCGGGTCTTTCCGCCCAGCTCTATGAGCTCGCCGCCGTATTTTATAATTCCGCCGTGATTTTCTATAAGCGCCCTGCGGCGGCCGGTAATTGTTATCCGCGGCACCCCCGGCATTATCTGCCCGGGTATATTCAGCTTTTCGGCTATATCCTCACATGAAAGTCTGCCCACATTGCCCCCTCCAGTCAGAATAAACTAATGCGCACGGGCATACTTTGATACATGGACAAGGGGGTTACATATGAAAGCAAGAAATCTGACGGCCGCGGCCGCGGCCTTATGCGCGCTGACCGCGCTGCTCCTGTGCCCGGCGGCGGCGCTTAAGTCGGCAAAATACGGCCTGACGCTGTGCGCGGACGTGATAGTGCCTTCACTGCTGCCGTTTTTTGTGGCTGCCGCGCTACTGAACGAGCTGGGGCTTCCGCGATACCTCGGCCGCCGTCTGACGCCGATAATGTCCCGGCTGTTCGGAGTATCCGGCGCGGGAGCCTGCGCTTTATTCTGGGCATAACCGGAGGCTATCCTCTGGGAGCCTCCGCCATAGCGGACATGCGTTCCCGGGGCGACATCGGCCGGGAGGAGGCGGAGAACCTGCTGGGGTTCTGCAACAACTCCGGCCCCGCTTTCATAATCGGCGCCGCGGGCGTGGGGGTCTTTTCGTCCTCCGGCGCGGGAGTGCTGCTGTATTTCTCCCACGCCGCCGCGGCGCTGATGACCGGCATACTGCTGTCAAGGCGCACCTTCGTGTCATCCGCGGCAGGGCCGGTATTCGCTAGCTCTGTGGGCCTCTCCTCCGCTCTGCCTGACGCCGTGAAAAGATCGGTCGTCTCTGTCATAACGTATGCGGCTTTGTGGTGACGTTCACCGTGCTGTGCGGGCTTCTGGACGCATTTGGGACCTTTTCCAGGCTTGTCGGCGCAGTGTCGGGTGCTTCAGGGCTGGAGCTGCACTTTGTCAGGGCGTTTTTCACCGGTCTTCTGGAGCTGGGCAGCGGCATCGGCGTCATGCGGGGTCTTGCCGTCACGCCGCTCAACCTTGCGCTGGCGTCATTTATTCTGGGCTGGGGCGGTATCTCCGTGCATTTTCAGACGCTTGCGGCAATATCAGGCACGGATATAAAATGCGTCCGGCACTTGGCCGGACGCCTGCTGAGCGGATGCATATCCGCTGTTATTACATTTTTGCTTGCCGGCGCAATTTATTAAACGCCCGCGAAAGAGAACGCCGCGCCCACTACAGCGGAAGCCAGGATAAAGAATATTGGGTGCAGTTTTTTGACCTTTGGCACATAGTTCGTTACGACATACAGCACCGCCGCCAGAGCCACGCACTTCCATCTGAAAAGATCTGAAAGGTTTCCGGTGGAGTTGTAGAGATCGATGTTCAGAAGCGCGATCTTCAGCACCAGCACGCCCGCCGCCGCGATAAGCGCCACGGAGCACGGACGCAGGCCGTAAAATCCGGCGTCCACGTATTTGTTCTGCCGGAACTGCTGCAGGACCTTGGCTATTATTAGTATTACGATGACCGACGGAGCCACCAGGCCCACGGTGGCGATCAGCGCGCCCAAAAGCCCGCTGGTTGTAAAGCCAACGTAGGTGGCCATGTTGACGCCTATGGGGCCGGGGGTGGATTCACCAACGGCGATCATGTCCGCCAGCTGGGCATGGGTGAACCAGCCCGTTTTGTCAGACATGGCGTAAAGGAAAGGCACGGTGGCCATCCCGCCGCCCACGGCGAAAAGGCCGGTCTTGAAAAACTCGAAAAACAGCCTTAAGTATATCATTTGCCCCGCACCCCCATCTGGGTCAGCGCGATGCCGCAGGCGGCGGAGGCGACGACGAATATTACCGGCGAAATACTGAAGAACACCGACAGAATGAAGACCGCCAGAAATATGACCAGCGCCGCCTTATCCTTTACGGCGCCCTTCCACAGCTTCACCACGGCGTTGAACACCAGCACGCATACGCACACGCGTATCCCGGCAAAGGCATTCTGTACCAGCGGCAGGTCGGCAAACTTTGTGAGTATGCCGGCAATAACGCAGATTATCACCAGCGACGGAAAAACGATACCGGCTGTGGCGACGATGCCGCCCCAGATTCCGGCTTCCTTCTGACCGATGAAGGTGGCTGTGTTCACTGCAATGACACCGGGCGTGCACTGGCCCACGGCGTAATAGTCCATAAGCTCGTCGTTGGTGGCCCATTTCTTCTTGTCCACCACTTCCCGCTCAAGTATGGGTATCATGGCGTAACCCCCGCCAAAGGTCATTACACCCACTTTGGCGAAGGTCACGAAAAGCTCAGCTAAAATATTCATATATTACTTCTTCAGGGTTTCCGCGTATGCTTTGTATTTTTCAACCTTGGCGTCTGCTTCCGCGCGGCTGTCGCCGGACGCAAGTATATAGACCTTGATCTTCGGCTCGGTGCCGGATGGGCGGATAATGAAGCTTGTGCCGTCCTCCAGCTCGAAATACATGACGTTGGAGCCGCGGATGGCTGTCTCTCCAACCTTGCCCAGCTCCGCCACGGATATGCTGCCGTCCAGATAATCCCGTACCCGAAGCACCGTGGTGCCGGCAATCTCTGCCAGCGGTCTCTCCCTAAGGGTGTCCATGAGCTTCTTCATCTTCTCAAGTCCGTCAAGCCCCGGCATGACAAGATTCATTGTGTACTCGCTGAAGTCGCCGTACTTTTTGTACAGGCTGTCCATGGCATCGGAGAGGGTCATGCCCTTTTCGAAATAATAAGCCGCCATTTCCGCGACCATCATGGAGGCCGTCACTGCGTCTTTATCACGGACGTAGTCGCCCATCATGTAGCCGTAGCTTTCCTCATAGGCGAAAATATACTGATATGATTTTGCGGCTTCCCACTCGGCAATGCGCTCTGCCATGAATTTGAAGCCGGTGAAGGTATCCTCGATGTGGACGCCGTTTTTGACGCATACCTCCCGGGCCATCTCGGTGGTGACGATACTCTTCACCGCGCCCGCGTTTTTGGGCAGGGTGCCGTTTCTCTTTTTCGCATTGATGATATAATCCAGCAGCAGTACGCCCATCTGATTTCCAGTGATGGTCTTGTAATCGTCATCGTTTCTCACCATGACGCCGATGCGGTCCGAGTCGGGGTCTGTGCCGATGATAAGATCGCTGCCGACCTTTTTGGCCAGATCCACGGCCAGATAAAATCCCTCCGGATTTTCGGGGTTGGGGCTCTCAACCGTGGGGAAGGTGCCGTCTATGACCATCTGCTCCGGCACCGGGTACAGGTACTTAATGCCCAAGCGCTTCAGCGCCTCCGGCACCAGCTTGTAGCCGCAGCCGTGGAACGGCGTGTACACGATTTTGAAGCTGTCAGCAACGCGCGCGACAACGTCTTTGTCGATGGCCTGGGACAGCACATTCTGCAAAAATGCCTCGTCGGTGTCGTCGCCCAGGATCTCGATGCGGCCGTCGGAAACGGCCTCGCCGTAATCACAGGTTGTGAAGCCGGTAAAGATGTCGATCTCATCCATCTGCCTTGCAACGGCCAGCGCGTGGAGCGGCGGCAGCTGGGCGCCGTCGGACCAGTACACCTTATAGCCGTTATATTCCTTGGGATTGTGGCTGGCGGTGATATTAATGCCCGCTGTGGCGCCGAAACGGCGCACGGCGAAGCTCAGCTCCGGCGTGGGGTGCAGCGACGGGAAAAGGCGCACGTGTATGCCGTTGGCCGCCATGACGCAGGCAGCCTCCCTGGCGAACATGTCGCTGTTCACACGGCAGTCGAAGTCGATAACTATGCCCTTGTCCATGGCCTCGCCGCCCTCCGCCTTGATGACGTTGGCAAACGCCTGTGTGGCATGGCGGATAACATGGACGTTCATATGGTGAAGCCCCAGCTTCATGGTGCCGCGCAGACCGGCGGTACCGAACTCCAGCGGCGCGAAAAAGCGGCTTTGTATCTCCTTGTCGTCGTCGGCTATGGAATTGAGCTCCTCCCACTCCTGCTCGTTGAGGGCGGGGCTGTCAAGCCAGTGCTGGTATTCTTCCTTATATGTTCTCTTCATCAGGTACTCCTTCGCACAATTCTTTTGCGTTTTCAAACATGGACTTCGGCACGAACACGTCCGTACCGCCGCCCGACATTCCCATCATCACCCGGCCGAAGCTGCCGTCCACGGGATACTGCTTCACGCAGGGTATGCCGTAAGCGTCCAGCATGTTCACCAGCAGCTCGTCCGCCATGTCCAGCGACGTACAATGCTTCAGGAAAACAGGCTCCTCGAATTCGCCGTCGCCGTCCCTGGGCCACTTGTCCTGCAGTCCTCCGGGCAAGTCCCTGCCCCATTTTGTGTTTTTGGTCTCATCCATTGTTCTTTTCCTCACTTATGGTACCGGGTGCCGCCGATTATCTGGAAGGCACGGTATATCTGTTCCGCCAGCATCACCCTTGCCAAGTGGTGGGGGAACGTCATCTCCGACATGCTCATGCGCACGTCGGCGCTTTTTTTCACGCTCTCGTCCAGTCCGAAGGACGAACCGATTATGAAGCACATATTGGAACGCCCGGACAGTGCCGCCGCGGAAAAAACACCGGCGAAATCACGGCTGGACATCTGCTTTCCTTCCACGCACATGGCCGTGACATACGCGTCCTTCGGGATATTTCTTGCAATGGCCGCGGCCTCTTTTGCCAGGGCGGCGGCGATCTCCTTGTCAGACGGGGACTCCGGCAGTCTCTCCTCCGGCAGCTCCAGGCACTGAAATCTGCAATAGCGGCCGAGGCGTTTTTCGTACTCGCCGAAGGCGTCGGTGTAAAACTGCTCCTTCATTTTGCCCACGCATATGAGCTTTACGCCAAGCATAGGCAGCTTCTTTCCACAGGCACCGTCAGGCACCCGTCGGCCGGGGCCACGTAAAGCTGTGCGTCACAGCCGCACAGCGCATTCTGCACGGTACGCCGCGCCGTGTCGGGCGTGTTGTTTTCCTTGCTGAGGTGCCCGATTATTATACGCCTTGTGCCGTTTTCCGCAAGTGTTTTGGCCAGTTTTCCGCAATTATCATTGGAAAGATGTCCCGTGTCGGAGAGAATGCGTCTTTTAAGGTACACGGGGTACCTGCCCCAGCGCAGCATCTCCACGTCGTGGTTTGCCTCAATAACCGCAGTGTCGGTACCCATAAGGCCCGCAAGCATCTCGTCCGTCACGCAGCCGGTATCAGTGGCAAAGCCCAGCGCCGTGCCGTTTTCCAGACGGTAGCCCACGCTGTCGGCCGAATCGTGAGGCGTAGGGAACGCCGTCACCTCGATATCGCCCAGATCGAAGCCCGCTCCTGGCGCGATCTCCACAATGTATTCCTCTGTCCCCGGCAGCATGCCCCGCAGGCGGTTAGCCGTGGTGCGGGTGGCATACACGGGAAGCCCGCCGTGCTTCAAAAGCATGGGAAGCCCTGAGACGTGATCGGAGTGCTCGTGTGTCACAAGTACTCCGTCAAGATCTCCCGGCGTCAGGCCCAGCGTCCTCAGTCCCGCGGTAACGCGCCTGAGGGAAATGCCGGCGTCGATGAGTATATTCACTTTGCCGTCAGTGACCACCGAGCAGTTGCCCGACGAGCCGCTGGCAAATATCGTTATCTCCATGTCAGCTTATCTTTGCTGTCTTGGCAGTGTTTTCGTCGTCGTCCGGGAAATCCTCAATATGGATGTCGGCGCCCAGTGACGTCAGCTTGCCCACGAAATTCTCGTAGCCTCTCTCGATAAAGTTTATTTCCTCAATATATGTGGTTCCCGAAGCGCACAGTCCCGCGATGACCATGGCGGCTCCTGCCCGCAGGTCGCAGGCCATCACCGGGGCGCCGGTAAGCCCGTTTCCGCCCTCTATTATGGCAACGCGCCCGTCCACCTGAACATCTGCGCCCATCTTGCGAAGCTCGTTTACGTATTTGAATCTGTTGTCGTATATGCCCTCGGTGATTACCGAGGTGCCCTCAGCCATGCACAGGAGCGCGCCCATCTGCGGCTGCATGTCAGTGGGAAAGCCCGGGTACGGCAGAGTTTTGACGTTTGCCTTGTGCAGGTGCGCCGCGCCTTTAACCAGAATGGAATCCTCGTTTTCCTGCACGATGGTGCCGGTCTCACGAAGCTTGGCGCTGATGCACTCAAGATGCTTTGGAATGACGTTTTTTATCAGCACCTCGCCTCCGGTGGCGGCTGCTGCGGCCATGTAAGTGCCCGCCTCTATCTGATCCGGAATTATAGTATAGCTGCCGCCGTGGAGCTTCTCCACGCCGTTTACCTTTATGGTGTCTGTGCCGGCGCCGCGCACATCGGCTCCCATGGAGTTAAGGAAGTTGGCAAGATCGACGATGTGCGGCTCACGGGCGGCGTTTTCTATTATCGTCCTGCCCTGGGCCATGGCCGCAGCCAGCATGATGTTCATGGTGGCTCCCACGGACACCTTGTCCAGATATATTCTGCCGCCGTGGAGCTTTCCGTCCGGCGCCTGAGCATAAACGAAGCCGTTTCTCACGTCCACCTCGGCGCCGAGGGCCGTCATGCCCTTGATGTGCTGGTCGATGGGCCTGACGCCGAAATTGCAGCCGCCGGGCATGGTCGTCTTGGCGCTGCCGAAGCGGCCCAGCATGGCGCCGATGAGATAATATGAAGCGCGTATCTTGCGCATAAGGTCGAAGGGGGCGTCCTGAAACGACACGTCGCGGCTGTCTATTTCAATGGTGGATTTATTTATAAGGCGTATCTTTGAACCCAGATGGCTGAGTATAGTAAGGAGCATATCCGCGTCGCTGATCTGTGGGATGTTCTCCAGCCGGCATATGCCGTCCACCATCAGCGCGGCCGGAATAATGGCAACAGCCGCGTTTTTCGCGCCGCTGATCTCCACCTCGCCGTGGAGCGCCCTGCCGCCGTTGATAACATATTTTTCCACTGATTTTCACCTTTCAAAGTCCGGTCAGCGCTTTGCGGTCCTCCGTGTCTTTTGCTGCGCCGCACTTTATAGCTTTCCCAAAAATCTTACACTAAAATCGAATGATAGCATAGTACGAGGAAAATTTCAATTATTTTGTGTCACTGTCTCCTGTTTGCCGGTAACACCGTTAATGTAAAAATCGCCGATATCCGTTGAAAAATGCCACAGCGGCGTAAGCGTGCCGTCCCCCGTCGCGGCCACATCCATCTTGTAGCAGTGGCTTATGTCCCTGATCTCGCTGCACACATATCCGCTGTCCTTCAGAATGCTCAGGAAGCGCATTACCACCGTGGGAATATCCAGCACCGCCGTGCCGTCATCCCGGCCGATTATACTCATGGGCTTCACGCCGGTCACCAGAAGCAGGCTGTCCCCGGAATATGTGAAAGTGACCTGGCAGTTTATTATGGGCCTGTCGCTGTATGTGCACATGGCAGTGACGGTGCATGAGCCGCCCTCCTGTTCGTATACCGGCTTCGCCCCGTCGGCTATGTCCATGCCCAGCGTTTCCATTATGCCGCGGGATGTTTTAACCGGGTCTGTGCCTGTCTTAACGGAGGCGTTTTCCATAAGTATCTCAAAGTCACCGGTGCCTCGGAAGCAGGCCTGACCGTTTTTGCCGAAATACATAATAATATTACCGCCCTGATCCTTTGGGGACGAGCTGCCGATGACGGATGAGACCTGTCTGTTTTCGGTCTCAAGATTACGTCTGAACGTGCAGACCGGAACGGCCTTTTCACCCAGATCAGAATAGTCGTCCACCTTGATTCCGCTGGCGGTGAGCGCCTGCACAAGGCTTTTTTCCCCTGCGCGCGCATAGGCTTTTGTTCCCGCGCCGTCCAGTATAACCAGGCCCGCGAAAAAAACGTTCACGGCCAGCAGCACTAGTATTACGATATTTTTCAGTTTTCCTTTATCCATATCACTTCACGATTATCCATCCGGCGGTGACCGTGTCGCCGGAGTCCACGTAGCACAGCTGCGGCATGCCGCCGCCTTTGGCCTGTGCCACGGCCATGGCCTGCACTGCAGGCAGCGGGCTGTCGTCCGAGCCGGTATATGTGTATTCCCTGTAATAAAGCTCCGCGCCGGTAACGCTGCCTCCGGTCACGGTTATGACGGCGGCGCTGCCAGAACCAACCGACACCGGCAGACCGGTTACCTGGTAGTCGTATTTCACCGTGTAGGTATCCGTGTTATCGTCGTATTTTATTCCGTCCATGACGGCTGAGGCGATCCCGCCGGAGGCGGCAATGGTGGCAGATACTATCTGGTTTGCTGTGCGCAGGGCCGCTTTTATATCGGTCTTCCCATATCCGTCCGCACCGGACGGTTCCGAATCTTTGAAGGTCACCTTTCCGTCGGCAGAAGCGCGCAGGGTGCAGCTGCCGTCAACATACACGCGTGTTCCGTCCCCCTCCTGATAGCCGGAGGCGAGATAGCTGTTCATACCCAGCTTTGCCGTCAGTGCCGAGACGTCAAAGTTCGCGCCCAGCGGATTTTGTCCGGAGATGGCGTGCACCTGCGGCTGTCCGTCCAGAATGATAAAGCAGCCGTCCACCTTATCATAGCCGTAATCGGTCTCAAACCTGAAAGCGGCACCGTTGGGCTTCCAGTCTCCCAGCTTTGCGGTCACGGCCGCCATGTTCACTGCTGTGGTGCATTTATAATACTCTCCGTCCTTGGCCCGCTGATAGTACAGGTACACGCTTCCATCATACAGACTCAGGCAGAAGCGCCGCGCCGAATGCTGTGATGCTGAGCTTGTCATGCTGGTGCCCAGCGACGCCGACAGCAGGTAAATAGGCTGGGCGTATACGAAATCAAAATACGCCCCCGTGCCTTTAAGGGTTGCCGTCCACTCGGTCTCCGTGACCTGTTCCGGGTCCCCGGCCGAGCCCAGAGCTTCGCCCAGGTATGCCGAAAGGCCGTCATAGGCCTGCACCAGCTCCGCTCCGTCGTATGTAAGCGCGCAGTGGGAGCCCGAAGCATCGGTGACAGCGATGACGTACGGACCGGCTATATTCACGGCAACCGAGCCCGCCGTACCTGACTGACTCCCGGCGGCCGCCTGCCCGGCAGACGCCGTTTGCTTCCTTGAAACGCCCAGCTGGAAAAGTCCGGAGTTCACCGCAAGCAGCATGCCGCTTATGGCAAGCACAATGATAAGCACTGTCTTTGCCCGCTCCTTCGACCTGTCGCTCATCGGCGGCAGCAGCGGCTTTTTGAACTGTATTATCTTTCTGGCAGGCACCGGTTTACGCATCGGCTGGCCCTCCCACCGGCAGGGTCACAGTTATAGCGGTGCCGTGGCCCAGTGAACTCTGCACTGTGATGTTGCCGCCGTGCCTCACCGCGATCTCCTTGGCAATGGAAAGCCCCAGACCGGTGCCGCCGGATTCGCGGGATCTGGCCTTGTCCACCCTGTAGAAGCGGTCAAAGATCTTCTCCACGTCCTCCTTGGGTATTCCGATGCCGTTGTCCTTAACGGTACACCAGACCAGCCCGTCCTTTGCGCCGGCAGTCATCCGGATAACGCCGCCGTTTTTTGTGTACTTTATGGCGTTGGACACCATATTTATCAGCACCTGCTCCACCCTGGCCCGGTCGCCCCTGATCTCCGGCACCGGTGTGGAAAACTCCAGAGTAAATTCGTGACTGTGGTTGCGGGCCTCGATAAGCGTGGCGTTATACACGTCCCGCACTGATTTTTCAAAGCTGAACATCTCAAACGTAAAATCGAAGCTTCCCGCGTCGAACTTGGAGAGCGTGAGCAGATCCTGCACAATGTTGGTCATGCGGTCAGATTCATTTACAATTACGTCCAAAAACCGGCCCCTTGTATCCGCCGGCATGTTGGGGTCGTCCTTCAGGGTCTCGGCATAGCTTCTTATGCTGGTTATGGGCGTGCGCAGCTCGTGGGACACGTTGGCCACAAATTCTCTCCGGGTCTGCTCCGACTCCTTCAGGTCGTCCAGCGTATCCTCCATCTGGCCCGCCATGTTGTTGAACGTGCGGGTCAGAACGCCGATCTCGTCCTGGGACTGGTTTTCCACCTTGTGGTTGAAATCTCCGCCGGCCACCGCCTCCGCCGCCGTTGTCAGCTCCTGCAGCGGCGTCACCATGGTCTTTGCCAGCAGCATGCTCAGGCCAACGGACAGTACAAGACCCACGGCCAGCGCCTCCAGGATGATGGTAAACAGGCTCTGCCCAAGCTCCTGCACGTTGGTCTTGTTGTCGATTATGTAAACTATATAGTTCCCGCTGCTGCCGCTTATGGGAAGAGCCACATCCATATACCCGGCGTTGCCGTTGCTGATATAACCCTCGCTGCCGGATATGGCAGTGGTGATATTAGGCGTTATGGCTATGCCGTTTTCAGGCGTGGAACTGCCTGTGATATATTCCCCTGTGTCGCCGGTGAGAATATAAAAATTCCGCGTGCCGGAATCTATGCCCAGACGGCCGGTGTAGGCCTTCAGTCGCTCCGCCATCTGGCTTGCGGGGTCGGCGCTGTCAGCGGCGTCACGCAGGTCTGAGGCCACCTCGGTAGTGGAAAACACAGCGCGCATTTGTTCGTAAAATTGCTGCTGATAGAAGGTCCTGACGCCGCGCATCAGAAACGCGCCCACAACGGTCATCAGAGAAATGATGATCGTCAGCATTATCAGCACCAGTTTTGAATACAGGCTTTTCTTCATTACGCCCTCCGCCAGGCCGCTTTATCCGGCGAAATAATAGCCCACGCCGCGCTTGGTGATAACATAGGAGGGATCTGCCGGACTGTCCTCCAGCTTTTCCCGCAGTCTTCTCACCGCCACATCCACCGCTCTCAGGTCGCCGAAGTAATCGTACTGCCACACCTCGGTCATAAGCTCCTGGCGGGAGATGACCTTGCCGGGATTCTGCGCCAAGAACTTGATCAGCTCATATTCCCGCTGGGTAAGCTCCAGCTCGCGGCCGTTTTTGAACACCGCATGCCTGTCCAGATCAACGGTAAGCTCCCTTACCCTGATGACGTCCCCGGCATCTTCGGCCGGTGCCGTCTTGGTGGCGGCGCGGCGCATGTTGGTGCGTACGCGGGCCACGACCTCCCGCATTGAAAAGGGCTTTGTAATGTAATCGTCTGCGCCCAGTTCCAGACCGAAGACCTTGTCTGTCTCCTCCTCGCGGGCGGTTATCATTATTATTGGGACGTTGTTTCCCTCCTCGCGCAGGGTGCGGCAGACCTGGAAGCCGTCCATGCCCGGCAGCATGACGTCCAGCAGGATAAGATCCGGATCGTCCTCTCTGGCAAGGCGCAGTCCCTCCGGTCCGTCGAAGGCGCAGACCGTTTCAAAGTCGTTTTTCTCGAGATTGTATTTAAGGATGTCAACGATGGTATGCTCGTCGTCAACGATGAGTATTTTTCTGGCCATCAATTTTCCTCCAGATACTTCTTTGCCTTCATTACGGCGATAACCGTCTTGCCGTCGTCTATCTCGTTTGCCATTATCATTGATACCAGTTCGTCAATGGGGTGCTTTTCCACGTTCAGAAATTCGCCCTCATCCGGATGGCTTTTTCCGTGGTGGAGCCCCAGAGCCAGATATATGTGCAGAACCTCCGTGGAAAATCCGGGCGATGTGCAGAAGCCGCCCAGATAAACAAATTTATCGGCGGTAAGGCCCGTCTCCTCCGAAAGTTCGCGCACGGCGCAGTCGTAATGCTCCTCGTTCTTTTCCAGCTTGCCGGCCGGCGCCTCCAGCATCATGCGGCCCATGGGATAGCGGAACTGCCGCACCATGAAGCAATTTCCGTCCGCGTCCACCGGCAGGATGGTCACTCCGCCGGGGTGCTCAACCACCTCGCGCTTAACTATGCTGCCGTCGCACAGTCTGGCCCTGTCCATATGCACATCGATAATAATTCCCTTGTATTTTTCCTCGCGGCTGACTGTCTCTTCAAAATAATCCATTTTCTATCTCCAGAAATCACAATATATAGATATACGGATTGATTATAGCACATGCGGCACGGTATTTCCATATTTTTTGCATGGCTTGCCTGGCTTGCCGGCGCATTTTCGGTTATCATTGTCCGGGAGGTGATGAGATTGACGGCAGATACCGTTTCCGGAGACGTGGTGGCCATAAGAAGCGGAGGAGCGCTTTCCCCGGAGCAGCTGCAGCAGGCCGTGCGCGCCGCGCTTGCCGGCGCGGGGCTGACTCCCTGGCGGGACATGGAGGCCGAGATATATACATACGGGGAACAAACGCTGGCCATCGCGCGGCCAGCTCCGCCGCTGAAGGGGCGTCCCGCAGCGGCTGTGAGGCTGAGGCGGTAAAATATTCTTTTATTTTCTCTTCTTATGTGGTAAAATCATACCAGACTTTTGAAGAAGGGGTGAAACCGGTGCCGAAAGCGCAGGGCGTGAAGGAAATAACCACAAACCGCAAAGCTTTTCACGAATATTTCGTTCTGGAACGCTATGAGGCCGGCATCGAGCTTGCGGGCACGGAGGTCAAATCCGTCAGGGACGGCGGCGTGAACATGAAGGACGCCTACTGTACCATCAAGGACGGGGAGATTTTTGTGCGCGGCATGCACATAAGCCCCTATGAAAAAGGGAACATTTTCAATCGTGATCCCGTCAGACCGCGCAGACTGCTGATGCACAAGCGCGAGATCGCCAAGCTGAACGCCTCGGTCATGCAGCAGGGCATCGCGCTCATTCCCCTGTCAATGTATTTCAAGGACAGCCGCGTTAAGCTGGAAGTGGGCGTGTGCAAGGGCAAAAAGCTTTACGACAAACGCGAGGACGACGCAAAGCGGTCGGCAAAGCGGGACATCGACAGAACACTTAAGGAGAGAAACGCACAATGAGTAATCCCATAGTAACCATCGAAATGGAAAACGGCGGCGTGATAAAAGCCGAACTGTACCCGGAGGTAGCTCCCAACACAGTGAACAACTTCGTGTCTCTTATTAAAAAGGGCTTTTACGACGGCGTGATATTCCACAGGGTCATCCCCGGCTTCATGATTCAGGGAGGAGATCCTCAGGGTACCGGCGTGGGCGGCCCCGGATACAGCATCAAGGGCGAGTTTTCATCAAACGGTTTCAAAAACGACTTGAAGCATTCGCGCGGAGTGCTTTCCATGGCGCGCACTATGATACCCAATTCCGCGGGCAGCCAGTTCTTTATAATGCATGAGGACGCTCCCCATCTGGACAGGCAATACGCTGCTTTCGGCATGGTTACAGAGGGTATGGACGTGGTGGACGCCATTGCCAACGCACCGGCGGACCGCAGCGACAAGCCCAAGGCTCCGCAGGTGATGAAGAAGGTCACCGTGGACACTCTTGGCGTCGACTACCCCGATCCCAAAAAAGTCTGATCGCGGTCCATCGTCTTTCGTCCATCGTCTTTCGTCTTTCTCCGACCGTGAACACAAGGTGTTCTCGGTCGGTTAAGTAGCCGCAGCGGAACGAGTGAGACCCGGCGCCCGCCGCCGGGGCGAACGATATGAAGCTTGCGGCGACGCGGGGGTGTACCGGTTTCGACGGGGGTACAGAGGCAGGAATAGCGGGCGGATGCGCCTATCATCCATAAAATGGGCACCTACAAATTAGAGAACAACGACAACGTTGAACTCCTCGCTGCTTAAGCAGTGAGCGTCGCCCCCGGGAGTGCCGCGGCCCGGGTGTGCGGCGTCGATTAGCGGCGTCCGTGAGTGCGCAAAGCTTTGAGCGCACCACGCATAATGAAGCTACCGAAGCCCCGAGCATGACGACTTGCGCCGGGCCCAGGGAAATTTAAATAATCGTCTGCGCCCGGAGAGGTTCCTGAGGAAGTGCTTTCGGACAGGGGTTCAACTCCCCTCACCTCCACCAAAGCAGAGCCAGACGAACCAAGGAGCCGAGTATATATATGCTCGACGGCTTGTTCGTTCTGGCTCTTCCTTTATGTCTATTAGAGAATTGAAAAAAGAGGTCGTCACAATGGGATTTCCCAGTGTGGCGGCCTCTCTTTGTGTTCATGACCATAACCGAATACGTTATTTTCTAACAATTCCCTGAAAAATGAGAAAATGGCCGTTAGAATCTACCGTAAAGGAGCATGGCTATGATTAGAATTTTACTGTCCACCCGGCTTGGCGAGCGGAGGTGGACGCAAGCGGATCTCGCCCGAAAGACAGGAATCCGGCCGTCAACGATCAATGACCTGTATCACGAGATTGCAGACAGAGTGAACCTGGAGCATCTCGATCTGATCTGCGAGGCGCTGGATTGTGACCTCTCGGATATCATCATCAGAGAGCCCAACCCGGAGAAGCATACCGCATACCGATCCGGGCCGTCTGTACATAGGGGAGAATAGACATACTCCAAAGAAAGGCACCGGTGCGACAGCCGGTGCTTTTTCTATTCTTGGGTTGGCTCCTTCGCCGGCTTAAGGATTGCTCTTTCCGCAACCATCAAATCGCCGGGGTCACACTTCAGTGCGTGGCAGAGCTTTCGTATAACGGATAACGGGATTTCATCCTGTTTGAGCTGTATCTTCCGGATTACATCAACCTTCTCGCCTATCAACCGCGAAAGAGCCAGATCCGAAACGCCGCGCTGGCGCATGAGCGCATACATAGGCTTGAAGGAAATCACAGTGTAGTCATACGACCCATCCTCGTGCACTTCCTTCGGATTGACGGGCATACCCATGATGTTTCTCTTTAACATGACGCTTCATCCTTATTATATTTTTTCCCCATCGGGTAGCGTAAAAACGATTTCCGCATTACAGCCGAGAGCAGCCGCCAGCTCAATGATATCTTTTTCTGTGAAATTTCCACGTGTCATTTTATTTGAAAGATTCTGTCTCGTCTGCCCGGACATTTGAGCAAGATCTCCCATCGTGATTTTCTGCCTGTTCATTATTAGCCGAATTTTTTCAGCAACAGAAAGGTTCATCCAATCACCCCCTCCTTGGACTATACACCATAACGTGTCATTTGTCAAAAATATTTTTACACAATCCATTCAAAAGTGTAAAATATCTATTGACAAGTGACACGAATTAGTGTAATATAAGCTTGTAAGGCAGAGGAACAAACCTCTTACGAAAGGAAGTGAGGACTTGGACGAGATGACAAGCGCAGAACTCAATCAGTACTTAGAGAACATCGCAAAGCTGATTGAAGCAACGGCTAAAGACCCGGAGGCCGCAGCCAAGATAGTCCGAGAGAGCAAAGTTAAGGCATAAAAAGTGAGCGGCCGCCCCGCAAAGAACGCCGCTCACACACCCCAAAAGGCGAGCCGGGAGCCTTACCCCGGCCGCCTTGATAATAACAGAGTAAGGCAAAAAAATCAAGGAGGAACACACGATGCTTAACGAAAAGACTGTAACCTTGAAAATGCGGAGAGTTGACCTTTGCGACCTGATGCTTGCGGTAAGTGCAGTTTCTAATTCATCCGATGCAAAAAAATGGGACGATCTGCACGAACTGCTCAAGCGCCAGCTTGAAGCATTTGATGCGAAGCACATTGAAGGGTAAGGGGGTACAAACTAAATGACAAATAACGAATATGGCATCAGAAAAGCCGAGGTATTGCAGCGAAAATACGGCAAGTACGCAGAAGCTTGGAAGGATGGAATTGGAGACCGCAGGCTTGTAAGCAACATTCTCGCCCAGATGCTTGGAGCTTGCGAGGCCCTTCGAAGCATTGATGACAATTATAGCCATGTGGCAGTTGTAAAAGCGATTGACGCCGACCGCGAAATACTTGATGAAATCATCGGATACTTCACCGGGGTCGTACAGCGCAGCGGTGGTTACATTGAAAATCCAGATCCAATACTTTGAAAGAAAGGTGCAAACCAATGACAGAAGTTAAGGCAAAAGAACTGCTGGACCGAGTTGGCTTGGTTCAGGCGCAGCGAAGCAAGATGTGCTGCCCGCGCTGTGGGAAAGACGAAATGCAGGAAAACCTATACCACAACGCTTACAGCCGACACGCGGAATGCTATATTTGCTCCGCCTGCGGAACTGACGAGGCCCTGCGGGACTTCGCCAGAGAGCCACTTCCGCTCAGCCAATGGGACTTTGTGAAGATGTTCGACGCACTGTGCGAGGACGGAGGCACTGAATGAGCAAGCTGGTGCTTAACTTTATCGGGCGGGATTCCTGGTCCCGCCCCGTGTATGAATCCGAAGGCAGGATGTATGTCGACGTAGACCCGCGCAAGAATCGTGCTCCGGATATCTGCACCAAGCAGGGCAACGCATTTGATGGAGAGCCGAACGCACCGATCCCTAATGATACCGATATTGAGTTTATCCCCAAGCGGGACACATGGTAAGGAGGTTTCTGCATGAAGGATACTGAAGATCTCAGGGCCCTTAAAATTGCGGCGAGAATCATGCAGGCTGCCGGGCTGTGCCGGTACGAATCGGTCGAGAGCTGCCACAGGATTTTTGCGGACGATAAGACCTGCGAAAAGTGTATCAGGTCTTGGCTGCTTTCAAAAGCAAGAAAAGAACTCAAAGAGGAGGAACGTACATGATTACAAGAACAAGCGACCACATAGAGGTCGATGGGCACGTTGGAACATGGTACGTCATCGACGATGGACTGTTCGAACTGACGCCTGACGCTCCGGATGGAGAGCCACAGACTATCCGGGCGCGCCTGTTCCTGCTGGAGCACGAGGAGCATGGGGACGAGGCCGCCTGCGTCATTGTCGCAGAGGATGGAAAATTAGTTTTGGATGACGTCTGGAACGGTTTTGATGATCTGGATAATGCCGGGTGGGAACGGGTGCAGACGCACAGGTGCGCGCTCTGCGAAAATGAATTCCTGCGCGACGACATGACCTTCACGAAGGACTGCCACGGCATCCCCTTCCGCCTTGTTTGCTTTGATTGCTACGACAAGGCTATGGAAAAAGGCTATGACGGCGAGCATTACACAGAAGCCGATGAATGCATTGAGGAGGATTATTGACCATGAGCAAGGATTGGTCTCCGGAGGAGCTGGCACAGGCCAGCGCCGCCATGAAAGCGAACGGCTGCATGAGCTTTGAGGAGATGATCACCGCCGTCGAGATAAACGGGCTGCAGTGCTTTTACTATACCTTCGGCAGCGATGAAAAGTTCCCGTATCGGAATGGGTGGGTAATTGTCCTGGCTCGTGACTGGCAGGATGCACACCAGAAGTTCAGCGCCCGGCTTCCCGACCGCCGCGAAAACACTCTCAACTGCGCATTCTTTTACGACGCGGAGAAATGGAGAACGATGGACCAGGAAAACAACTGGCATGGCTGGAAGTGCCACGCGATTATAACGTGACGCAAGAAACGCCCGCCACGCGCCCGTATTTGAGTTGCAACAGCCTTGACCGTCGAAGGGCTGGTAAACTCATGTCCACCGCTCAAAATTCGCTCTACGCCGCTCTCAGGCGAAAACTCCGCAAAACGCAAAAAGACCCCCTCAACAGGATCGTCAAATCCTGCGAGGGGGTCTTTGTTATATTGCCGGGCTGTCGTCGCTCCCGGCGTCCTGCATAAATTCTTTTGCCTTGGCGGACTCAAAAGTGATGCCGCCCTCTTTGTGGTCGGATTTCGCCATGTTGAGATAGAAGCTGCAGACGGTGCCATGCGCCGCCCATGGCAGACCGACCATTGCGGAAAGCCATGGCAGACCACCTGTGAAGTCCTCGTGAATGCAGTAAGCGGCCAGCAGCAAGCCGCCGACCGTCACGATCCATAGAAGCGACCGAATATCCGTGGTTACCTGCTTGGAGTGGTCGCTCTCCTTTTTTACCTTCGAGGGGGTGGCCTCCCGCTTCCCGCGCCGCGAGCCAAACAGCACCATATCATGCCTTGCCCATCATCTGCGCGAAGCGGTACAGAACGGTTACCAGCTGCTCACGGGTCAGCGTGTCTTCCCACATACAATTCGGCTCACCGTTGACGGTGGTGCCGTTGCCGGCAATCAATCCGGAGCTGACCGCCCACGTCCGAGCCTCCTCGCTGTACTGGCTGGAATCATTGTCCTTCAGCTCGGCGCGCATCTCAGCGTAGAGCTTTTTGAATCCTGCGAGATCCATTTCGTCATCCTCCTCGTTCATTTTTTCCGCGACCTCTCTGCGGAAATCATCCATCGTATAGGCCATTCCGAGCCCCCGCCAAAGGTGGTCGGGATCTCCGTGGTTGGTGGCAATGCCTCGGTCATGCCCTTCCTTGTGGCTGATGATGACACCATCTGCCAGCGGATTCAGACCATGATATTTGCAGAGCTGGGCGAAAAGCTCCACTGCATTCTGCGTGGTGGCGCGTACAAAGGCGACGGCAGCCATCTTGTCCGTTACCGTGAAGCTGGCGCCGCCGGTGTATTTGATGGTGGACGGCTCGCACATCTCTACGCCGATATGCGTATTGTTGGATTCGCCGCCGCCATGCCAGCCGCGGTGTGCCTTGCCCGGGCCGCTGGTTTTCGTCTGCTCCATGCAGGGCAAGGTGATATAGGCGTCGTCCTTGCCGATGAATCCATGAACGCAGGCATTCTTGTAGCTGGACTTATCCCAGTTCTTGATGAACATCAGCGGATTAGGCTGGGAGCATCCGACGCTGTGCAGCATGAGGCCCTTCACGGAAATGCTGCGCCCCGCCGTGAAGCAGGGATTGTTCGTCAGATAGCGAGTGATCAGATTCATTTTGTATCGCTCTCTTTCGAACTCCCCAATTTCTCCAAAATTTCACGAAGTTTATCAAACCCAAACATGGCGGCGTATGCAGTCATAATGCCAACCACAACAGCCGCCACGACCATGTACCAAACGAGTGGGATTCCTTTGATCTGGATGTATGCGAAGAATGCCAGCAGCGTAACCGTCAGCGAAATGACAACGGCCAGCAGCGACGTTGGGATCTTGTCCCAAGTCAGTTTTTTCACGACTTCCGTGATAATGTTTACCACCGCCATCAGAGCGCCGATGATAACCAGCAGGGTTGAAATGTCAAATGCATTCATACTGTTTTCCTCCTCAATTCAAATGGTCTGCGGCTTGCTCGTTCAAAAAATGCAGATACTTTTCCCGTGCGGTTTGGTAGGAGGCAATTCCCTCCTCAACCTCGCCGTTTGCATGGCCACGCTTGAGCGCCATGGCCGTGGCGTAAGCCAGCTTTGCGGTAGCCATCTGCATATCCAGTGCAAGCAGGCTTTCTTTTTTTCGAGCATTCGCCCTTTCGTCTACCTCTTTTTCACGCTGCTTCTGGCGCTTGTTGAATATCGCCATGAAGATGCTGACGCAGAGCGACGGAAGGAGCGCAGCCAAAAGCGCTTCAATCGTCATAGTAACCTCCGAATGTAAAGATTGAGAGGGCGGGAAGCCGCCCTCTCCAAAGAATCAGACCTTTACTTCCAAGGCCTCCAGGATCTGTTCCACATCCTCACGAATGAGAGAGGGAACCTGTTCAAGAGTCTTCTTCCCCTTGACGATCAGAGTCGCGTATACAACAGCCATTGTTTGCACCTCCTTTCGCAGAAGAATGGACAAAAGAAAGAGCCGAGGACTAAACATTGTCCTCAGCTCCATTCTCTTTCAACAGGGCCTGCACCTTTTCACGCAGGCCGGGAGGCACATCCTCCAGAGTTTTTAATCCTTTTCGGATCAGCGCAGCATAAACCCTTTCCATAAGCATCACTCCTATTTCGTAGTTGAAACACTCAGAACCTGCTCGTACACATCGCATAGAGCAAGCTGCGTACTGGTTGCCTGGTCCTCCAGATCCGTAACCTTCGTTTTCAAGGATGTGTTCTCCCCTTCAAGCTGTAAAACTCGCTCCTTCAGCGTGGGGATCGTTTTCTCCTCCGCCTCCTTCAGCTTTGCCTCAGTGAGATAGGCGCTGTAATTGGCGAGGAGATCATCGGTCAGACCCGGAGTATCCGCCAGCTCCAAATGGTACTCGTCGTACTCATAGCCGCTGACGGTTAGCCCGTTATTCGTTTCGGAAAACGGCGCTACATTTTCAAAAAAACGCGCCAACACAAAGCCGGGGCGCTTAGGCTGCTCCTCCAGCGTAAAGGCGTTTCCCGGCTGCAAGTCGCCTCTTACTCTCATATCGCACGACCTCCTTCAGATTCTTGATTCCTATCGGATCGACATACTTGACCCGAATTTTGTGACTGTTGCAGTTTTTGAGCTGTCCGATTCGGCTTATGAGTCCGGACGCCTGCTTAATTGAAATGGGCTTTCCGGCGTCCAGGCGCTTTTTCACGCGCCGGCATTGCCGGGTAAATCGCAGAAAATTCCGCTTGCGCAGGATAATGTGCGTCCGTGAAAACCGAAATCCGACCGCCGATACCATGCGCTTCGCAACGGGATATATCTGCCAGTTGCTTTTCATTGTCAGCCCGAGCCGCTGGCGCATGAACTGGGCAATGAGCGTCCGGGCCTTGTGCAGCAGCTTCTTGTTCGGCCCGAAAAGGGTGATGTTGTCCATGTAGCGCGTCATGTACTTCACGCCCGGCAGTGTCATGATGTACTGATCCAGCGACTCCAAGTAGAAGTTTGCCAGCCATTGGCAGATATAATAGCCGATGGCCAACCCGCCGCCGCAAGACTCCAGTATGGAGTAAATGAGCCGGAGGAAACGCTTGTCTTTGATCTTCCGAGCCAGCGCCCAGATAAGCCGTTTGATAGGGATGCTGGGATAGAAGTGCGCCACGTCCAGCTCGGCCGCGTACTTCGTGCCTTTCTGGTCGTTCTGGAGGATGCGGTTGATATACTTTCTGACGCGCTTCGTTCCACGGCCAGGAATGGATGCGCACGACCATGAGTGCATCCCGCGCATGAGCACCGACCGCATGGCCGCGACAATCAGCCAGTGCATGATGCCGTCCGGCCAGAATGGGACCATTTTAATCATGCGGTACTTCTGGCTGCTCTCGTCGTAGATTTGCTTCTCCTTCGGCGGCGTCGGCACAAAGCTCTCCGTGACGATGATCTCATAGGTCTTTTCTACATACTCGTCCAGCTTGGCGAGTACCGGGGCGACATCGTACCGCCCCGTGCGGTGCTTGGCTGCTTCAAGAATGACCCCGCGAATGAATCCACGGTCTGCCATCCTGTCGTAAAGGAAGCCGACTTTCTTCGGCATGGTTGGACCTCCCGTCCTTGTTTGCCTGCGGTGCCTTTCGAGAATTGACCTACTAAGCTCCGTCCTTACCGGCAATATTTTCACCGAGCGGTGAGGAAAAGCCTGCGCGATGGAAGTCTAAAAAAACAAGTAGCCGCGCCCCGATGTTGCTGTTCGCGTTGCTCGAAGAGTTGTTCGCGTTGAAGTAAAACAGACCGGCATTCGAGCCGTTACCGTAGTTACCGCCCACCATGAGCACCCGCCAGCCGGTGTTCGAGTTGACGGGGATAGCAAAACCCAGGCGCATTGCGCAGACAGTCCCGCTCATGATTATACTGCCAGAAAGCGGGGCGCAAGGAAATTCGGAAGAAAATAACGAAATACGTTATTTTTGAAATTTGCGCGACCGCGCTTCGCGCGGTAGAGATAAACGGCTTCTGGTCTGCGCCATCATCGCGAACTGGTGCAGATATGAAAGCTCCGGGGGCTGCGGCCCCCGGTCCCCCATCAGGGAACGAAAAGGAGCCGCGCCCCGATGTAGCTGAACGCGTAGCTCGAAGAGCTGCCCGCGTAGAAGTAAAACAGACCGGCATACGAGCCGTTACCGCAGTTACCGCAGCTACCGCCCACCATGAGCACCCGCCAGCCGGTGTACGAGCCGACGGAGTCCGCGAGATAGGTAGTCTCGCTGCCGCCTACGGCGGTCGGTAGAAACGCCCACGGGAATGTACCGCTCATGCCGAGCTTGGTGATCCAGCCATCGGTGGTTAGCGTGATACCTGCCGCCGTGTAATTGCTGGACGTATCGTCTGCATAATTGGCTGGTGTAGTGCAAATATAGGAAACTCGTTCGCTAAAGTTTGCTCCGTCGATCCACTCCCACACATTGCCCCACGGATTTTCAATGTGCCGGTACTGTACCTGCGTGGAACCGTCCGTGCCGGATGCACGGCCGGTGTGGTAGGTCATGCTGTCGGTGCCGCCGTTGTTCTGAACGCTGCCGCTGTCCACGTTGCCGCGGCCGATCTCCGTCTGACTGTTCCAATCGGCGAACTCCACCAGATACAGAAGCCAGACGGCGCACCATGACGCGAAGTCGTGCAGGCACCACTTGCTTCCTTTTGCCGTTGAGTTCGACCGGGCCGTTGACCGCGTCATATTTACCTGCGGGGACGATCCTGATTTTGAGTAGTAGCCGGAGATTGTGTTGTATCGCCCGACGTAACGCCCGCTGCCAGGATGCTTGGAAAAGCCTGTCTTGGCCTTATCCGCGACATAGAAATACCGCTTACTGTTGGTGGCGTCATCCACGATCTTGAAGTAATACTCCGGAATGAGCACCATCGTGTCGTAGTTGGTTCTTGAGAAGTTGCTGCTGCCCTTCTTATAGCTGACCGCGTTGCTGATGATGTTATACTCGTCCATGCCAGACCACGGCGCATAGGAATCGAAGGGGGAGCTGCCGGAGCCGGTGCCAACTGCCGCGCTCGGCTCGGTGGTGATGTTGACGTTGACCAGACCATTCGGATCGTTAGTCTTGGTCAGGCGAGAAAGCGCGGTGGAGGTGTTCGCGTAATTCCAAACCACGCCGAACACCTTGACGTAGGAAAGCTCCAAGCTGTACCCGGAATAGGAACTGCAGGAAGCAGACCCGGACGCTGTTTCTCCGCTCAGCGTGGCCGTGACATCCCATGTGCCGGTGCTGGGCAAGTAAAACTTTGCCGTCCCGGTGCTGGTGGCGGTCAGGCTGACGCCGCTCTTGGTGACGGTCACGACGGACCCGCTGTCAATGGTGACGGTCAGGGTACAGAAAGTGACCGTTGCCGTATAGCTGCCGCCGCTGGTGGCCACGCTGACCGTGGTCGTGGAGGATATGGCATCGCTCTTGACTGCCGACACCGTGTAGGTGCCGGAGTAGCGAAGTGTCAGCGCGCATTTGCCATTGCTGGCACAGGTTCCGGTGTAGGTGTGCGTTCCATCGGTGGCCGTGACAACCGCACCGCTCTCTGCCGTCACCGTCAGGGTGGCGGAGAAATAGGAGAGCGTCACCGCATACTGTTTCACGCTGTCCACGGCGATCACCTCAGCTGTGGAGGTCTGCCCGGATAGCGTCGCCTGAAGCGTCCAGTTGCCATAGCTCGGGATGTCGAAGGTGGCCTTGCCTCCCGCAGCCGTGGCCGTGAGCGTTGTGGTGCCGTCCGTGCAGGTGACCGCCGAGCCGGTTGTCACCGTCGCCACGATCTGCGGATAGACCGGCTTGCTGCCGGTCGCGCCCCATGTGTAGACGCCGGTGGACGTGTTGGCCGCTGTGCAGATGAAGGTGTCACCGCTGGCGGTGTTGAGGTACATTTGCCCGACCGCGCCGGCCGTGGAGCTGGTGGGGTCGGTGGTGCCGGTAAGCGTCTTGCTTCCGCTTACGGCGTCGCCCAAGTCGGCAACGTCCTGGCTCATTGTGTCCAGCGCGGTATCGAGGCTGCCGCCGTTGTAGGTGAGGTCGGCTGCGTCGCTTGCTCCGGACAGCTTCCATTGATATTTCCCGCTGGAGTCCTTGCCCGAGCAGACGTATTCCTTGCCCGTAGAGCTATCGTAATAGTGCTGCCCGGCAACGCCAATGGTTGCGGTCGTAGGCGCGCCTGCGCCCGTTGCAAGGGGCAATCCGTAGTCCGTTCCGGCTGTTGCCGGGGTGATATTTCCGGCGCCGTCGCCTTTCAGCAGTCCGGACACCATAATTTTGTCCTGCTTGTCGGCCACGGCGGTAGTGATGGCCGCGGTCATAGTGGTCATGCTCACGACCGCGCTCGTGTCGATGGTCACCGTAAACGTGCCGGTGTTGTCCATGGCCACGATGCCATAGAAGGTATAAACAAAGTCCGGAGAATCGGCGTAGCTTGGGATTGGTACGCCCTCCTCGTTCTGGAACAGCGCCAGCAGCGTTGATGTGCCGCTTCCAAGTTTTGCCCACACGCCGAACTGATTCAGAGTATAACCTGCCTGCGGCGCGGCAATTTGAATCCTGATTTTTACGCCATTTGTAACCTTCTCATAGCCGGTGACACTGGACGTCTGTTTCTGGTTTACAAGAGCCGTCTGAGCCAGAAGCGCCGCAGCCGCTACTGTACCGGTACCGGAAGTAGCGCCGGTGAAATTCAGTGTCGTTCCGGCGATCCAGCTGGAGAGAAGCGCGCTGCCCCCGTTGGTAACAACGCCAGTCCATTTTCCCATGTGATAAGCACCTCCAATTAGTAGCGTTCCGCCGTGGCTCCGTCAATGATGGAGCAGCCGGCATATGCGGCATTGGCGTAGGCGGTCGCTGTGCCGCCGGTATCGAAATACTCTACCTCATCCAAAACTGAACGAAGGTTTTTATAAAATTCCACCTTCGAGAGAACCCGCGCGTGCTTCTGAGGATCTACGTTCTCGTAGGTCGCATCGATCAGAAGCTTGAAGTGATACGGATCTCCGGCGTATTCAAACCATTCTTTTACCTGCGTGTCCGGATAGATAGCGGATATTGCGGTTTCAACAGCAGCCTTCGTTCCGAGCATTCGATGGACTTTCCAGCTCTCCTTCAGTGTGGCGCGTTTTTCCGCAAGCGTATAATTGGCGTCCCACCAGTCAACCTTGAAGTCGTAAGCCAGAATATCCAGAAGATCGCCTGGCAGCTCATCGATGCGAGCGTAAACCAGAATACTGTTAATTTCCGATACGCGGTTGGCAAGCACATTCGAAATAGAGCTGGCAAGGGCGTTCATGCTGTCGTCATTGCGCAGAATGTCCGGCAGAGAGAGCATCAGATTTTCGGCAGTGATACCGTGCTGACTATTCATCCTCATACCCTCCGTCCGTGGCTGTAATGGTGCCGACCTCCGCGACCTGCGGCACGGTGTTGTCCCGTCCATCCCGCAGAGCTGTGTAGACTGGACTTGTCAGAACCACCCGCTTGATGCCGGTCTGCATCAGCAGTCCGATCAGGTAAGATGGATTGATGTCCCGACCCAGCCGGCCGCATTGCCACGCTACATACTTTTGCACGGCGGCGTTGACCGCCGACTGAATGTCGGTGGAGCTGAGGGACGTGTCCCGGGGGATGTAGTAGGTGAATGTGATGTTGTAGCTTGCTGTTGCCGGATCTTGGACGGCCACGTCATCGGTCAGCGGCCGGACGGTGTCCGCACTGCAGGCGGCAAGCACCGCATTTTTCATTTCCGTGGTGGCGATTGTGCCATCGTCCATCAGGACGTACAGATTGACCTTGCCGGCGCTGGGCCGGTTGGCCACCACATCGGAGATTTCCGTGGATACCTGCTTGGCAAAGTAGATATAGCCGCCTGTGGCTCCGGCGCAGCTATACCCGTCCATGCTGGCGCGCATCAGTTCGTAGTATTCATCATCCGACGCCTCATCGGCGCCGTCGTCGCTGGCGGTAGTATTTTCGCAGTGGTCGTAATAGTCGAACAGGTCAACAATGGTGTTGAGCTGCCCTGCAGCATAACCGTTGCCGACGGTACCGGAAGTCTGGCAGCGCACCGCTACATCGGCGTAGGTGCTCCCGATGGCAATGTACGCATCTGCGGTTGTCTCCCAGATAAGCGTGCTGCTGGCATCTGTTACGCGCGTGCCAGCCGGAATCAAAACGGCGGCTGTCTGAGCCTGAGAAATATAGAATCGCTCCGTGCAAACCGCCGGCTGCGCAGCAGGGCGCTGAGTAACATAGAACAGTTCTCCGAGCGCATCCAGATTTTCGCCTTCCGCCCTGCTCGGGAGGTTTTGATTCCCTGTGAAATTATTCAGGACTCTTTCTTGAAGAACGACAGCCGCTACCCATTGGATGAAAAGTTTTTCCGGACTCGCAGGCTTTACGCTGACGCCGGTGATCTTTTCATAGCCGGAAACCAGCAGTGCTTCCAACGATTCAGTATCCGTACTGACGAACTGATATTCTGTGTTTCTACTCATTGATGATTTCCACCTCCACAGTTGGCATCAGGTATCCGGGAGCGTCAGGATTCTCCTCGAATGTGATGTCAATAACTTCAACCCGAGGTTCGTACTCTTCTACCGCTTCTTTGACGTCCGCGTAAAGCATAGGCTTTGCGACCGGGATCGGCTTATCAACGAATCTCTGAGATAGACCAAACCCACGGTAAAGCGGAACCGTCCCCTGCCTGGTGGCCAGAATGATAGCGACGTTCTGCAGGACTGACTCCGTGGTGTCCGCCTCGTTGAGCTTTATGGAACTTAGATCATTTGCGCTGACTTTATAGCTCATGCTTTGCGTCACCTCATTTCAGGTATTCCAGCAAATCGACGGATACCGCGGCGCCTGTCAGGTTGCCGAGCCCGTCATAGGTCTGCATATTTATTTTGTGTTTCTTCACTGTCCAGCGATATTTTCCGTAACCCTTATTCCCGATGGTAAGCGGAACCGCGGTACCGTTTCGCTCGTACTGCCACAACTTTACGATAGCGGTCATAGGATTGACTCCAAGATATGCGGACAGAGTAATGTCGAATGAAAATGTATCCGGATCGATGCCGGTAAACTCCGTAAGAGCGTTTGTGAGGTGGCGTTGGTGCTCACCGTATCGAGCGGAGCCGGACCATACCGCGTTGTCGATTGTTTGGATCGCGTCAGACGACACGATGAAGGGGATATCCCCAAGGCATCCGATTTGCGCCATTTTAGATCCCTCCCAGAACGAAGCCGTCAGAGTTCTCCACGGGGAGATAGAGCACCAACACCGTATCATTGATTTTCGGCATCCAATAAGTCAGGTGAGATCCCGGGAGATGGTCGTGCGCTGGTAACGTGCTGGCCGCTCCTCCGCCCGTGAATGTGTCCGTAATATCGTGGGTATGCTCTGCGTCAGGTTCGATATAAAGTCCCGCTGAGAAGTGTTGCAACACCTTCAGCGGGCCGGATGTGACGCCCGTGTCCTGAAACTTGACGCGGGCGGTGCGTTTCCCTCCGTCAACAGCGGTGACGGTTCCGATCTGCACAACCCGGGACAGAATGTTTTCAATATCCATCAGTAACCCTCCAATACGCGGCGCAGCTTGATCTGGGTGGAATATCCGTTGTCGTCCACAGAATGCCTTGCCTGCTTGACGATATACTTCCCGTCAAACGCGCCCCAGTTCTTTAGAAGGACCGTGACGCCGGCGACGATGCCGGGATTCCCCGGTATCGTAAAGGAGGCTGTTTTCTCGTACTTGTTGTGCAGCCGCAGACGCTTTTCGGCCAGAGTTTTCGCTTCCGCGATGCTGTTGACCTTCGCTGTGATTTCCAATTGCTGATTGTTTTTAGAGTCCGCCTTGTAATCCTCCACATAAGCGATAGCCTCTATGCACTTCCCGGTAGCTGGATTGACGTAGCTGACGCGGCAGGATGAATACTGCGTATCTGCCGTGCCGACGTCAAGGCCATACTTGGTATAACCTCCGCCGCCGCGCTTAATTGTCAGGACGGCTCCTTTGGATTCATAAGACGCCTGGTCGAACAGCACGAGAATGTTGTTGGTGGCTTTGAGCGAAATCCCGGCATTGTGGCAGAGCTTAGATAAAAAGTCTATGTCGCTTGATTTATACTGTTCTGCGCGATCGTAGTTTGGATCTGAAGCCGAAAGATACAGGCAGGTCATGCCGTTTGACGCTGCCATCTCCTTCGCAATTCCAGAGAGCTTATAGGATTCCCATGCCTTTGATTTTTTCGTTTGTCGTATTTGCGAGCTATAAGGAAGGGAACTCGCCTTGAGGGAAATTACAGCGGGGGGCCCTGACGCTTTGACGGTATCAAGTTCAAACTGACCACAGTTGAGCAGCTTATCTTTTCCGTCGCCGTTCCAGTTTTCCCGCACGAATACGCATTGAATTTTCAGCCCGGTAGAGGACGCGGAAGCGGCGGAGGATGTTGCCCCTCCGCCGCCGGATTCCTTGATATAGTTCGCGCTGACATAGCCGGTTTTCCCGCCGTAGCTTATGGTCGCCCATCCGTTGCTTACAGATGATACTTTTACGGTTGATCCATATGCCAGCGCTCCAAGTTTCCCGTAGCCTGTACCCGGTCCGGAGCGGACATTTAGTCCGCTTTTGGCCGTGACCTCATAGCTCTTTGTCGTGGAGGAAGACGCAGCGGGGGCGGCCGCCTTTGACGCAGCCGCTTGGATTGCGTCGTTCAGCCACTTACAAAGCCAGATATTTTCCCTGTCCTGCAGCTGAATCTGAAGGTCGTCCGTTTCGTCCTCTTCGTTGTCGATGTACGTTGCCGATAGAAAATAGGGCAGAATGGAGGATGTAATACTGACGCCGTCAAAGGCGATCTCCGCCGTTGTGCGTCGAGCCTGATTTTTATCGCTCATCCAACCACCTGCTTCCACGGTGGGAGTGCGCCTTCAACGTCATCGGTTTGGTCTGGAAGCGTCAAAACAATTCCAGCCGGGAACGTGTAAAATTCACGGTACTTCTGGTTGAGATTCATAAGCTTATCGGCATAAGACACACTTCCAAGCTGTGAGAAGGCTATGCCATCCCACATATCGCCCTGAATTGTTGTATAGGTTTTGCTCATCTGTATGCCCTCCTCGCGGCGTCAATATTGGCGTCCTCCACAACCTGAAGAACCATTTGCGAGAACTCATTTCCGTATTTTCTCAGTTCCTCCACAACGCTCGGAGATGCATTCCCGCTGATTTGAAAAACCACCTGAATCGGAGGAAGGGAGCTTGACCCGCCGGATTCTCCTCCACGTCCTGCGTCAGCAGATGCGGAATTTGCTCCTCGCATGGCGGCCATGTATTCAAGAAGCCGAGGCGAGAACGCGACAGCCTGCAGATCGGAAGCCGAATAACCGTTCTTGGCGGCTTCGGTCTCCTCCGCCGTCATTACCTGCTCTCCTCCGTTGAAGTAGACCAGCTCCGGGCCGTTTTCTCCAACAAGAGCAAAGCCGGGGGCGGCTGACTGAGTGCCAACTGCGTAACCGGGAATCTCGCCGGCCGTTCCTCCGGCGCCTGTAGACAATGCGTTCTTTGCCGCCTGTGCGACGCGCGCATAAGCTGCCTGTACTTGCGGGAGCAATCCGGTCGCACCGTTGATAAACCCTTGAATCGTAGCCTTTCCGCTATCGGCTGCTTCCGCGCCGAGATCCATAGCGTCGATATCGGAGGCCAGCTCCTTTTGGAGCTCGTTCATCGTAGTGGTAAAATCGGTTTTCAAGTCAGCGATACTGCCGGACGCGTTACTTTGCTCCGTCTGCAGCGCCTTCCAGTTATCGACCATCGCCCGAAGCTGCTCATCACTGGCGCCGGCCATGCCCGCAATCGCGTTCACGCTGTCGGCGCTGCCGTCTGCAAAGGACGCGATGACGTCGCTCAAGCCGGCGATATCGGCGCTTCGGTCGGACAGCGCCTGCAGGTTTGCGTTGTAGTTCTGCCAATACGTTACCTGACTTTCCAACGCCGCGTTAATGCTTCCGGCGCTTGTTGCAACGACCTTGTCAGCTTCATCCCACAGGTCGTATTGTCCGGACACGCTCTCATAAGCGGCGTCGTATGCCTTGGCGTATGCGTCGGAAAGCTGCGTCATCTGAGAGGTGACATCTGCTATTACCGCCTGCAGATCCTTTTCCTGCTGGGCAGACTCCGCGGTTGCGTCAGCACCTTCTCCGGTCGCTTCCATCAGATTATTTACTGCTTCGGTCGCAAGGTCGATTTGCTCTTTGGCTTCCTCGGTTGATTCCTTGTCCTCGTCGATGGCCTTCTGATAGTTCTTCGCAGACTTCTCAGCAGTATAGATTTCGTCATTTACGTCATACAGGGAGTTCTCGAGGTCGTAATACTCTTGAGTAAGGAAGTTGGTAGCGTCAGTCATGCCGCTGTATTCCTTGTTGTACTCTGCTGCTTTTGTCGCAGCTTCGGCATACAGGGAATCCATCTTATTGACGGTATCGCTATACTTCTGATTTGCCGCATCAAGGTCGTATTGCGCCTTTGTAAGGCCGATGCTATTTTCTTCCGCCTCAACCAGTACCGCGGAATAGCTCTTGTATAGTTCCGTGAGCTGGTCTTGGTATGCCTGCTGCATGGCGTTTTGCTTCCACGCCTCGGTATTGGCGCGCAGAGCGTCCGTTCCTCCGGTGATGGTATCGGTCTCGAGGTCGATGCTGTCAGCAAGCTCTGGGACGACCTGGCACAGCAGCGCGAGTGTGTTGTGATATTGCTTGTGTTCCTCGTTTGTATTGATGCCGGCAGCCTGCATTTCTTCCAGCTTGTCAATGTAGGTGTCCGCAACATTGTAGGCCGCAAGCGTTGCAGTGACGGTATCGTTGTAGGTGTCGGTCGCCGTGTCCATGGTTTCCGACATGGCGCGGGATGCCTCGGTAAGCTCCTTCACGGATGGGATGCCCTCATTCGCCGCAGACACAAGAGCGACAATGCCGGCCGTTATTCCAGCAATTGCTCCCGTAACAGCAAGGATCGGCCAAAGCGCAGCGCCGGTCACAGTCGCGAATGCTGCTGAAAAGGCAATGGCTACCTTTGCGGCCACGGTGTAGGCAGCAAGCGCGGCGATGACGGTTCCGAGAACTGCGAAAAATGCTCCGACGGCTTTTACCAGGGCGGGGTTCTCCTCAACGAAGCTCGTGAGCCCCTTCAGAACATCTTTCTCGACGGCATACAGCTTTTGCAGAACAGGCGTGTAATTATCCCCGACCGCAATCTTGAGGTTGTTGTAGGCGTCCTTCATCATGGTCTGCTGGCTTGCCGTTGTTGCGTACCGCTTTCCGGCCTCTGTGGTCAGAGCGGTATTATCCGACCATGCCTGATTTGCGTCGGATATGGCGTTTGTCAGAAGGTCTCCCGAGTTGGACAGTGAGAGGATCGTTCGCTGCATCCTCGTTTCTGTAATACCGAGGTCGTTTAGGGTCACAATGGCGCTGGAGCCGATTCTGCTGGTATCGGAAAGACCCGTAACGAAGGAGGCAAGCGCTCCGGCCGCGTCCTCTCCCCACGCCTTAGAGAATTCGTCCGCGCTCATATTCGCGATGCGGGCATATTCATCAAGATCCTCGCCCGTTTCAACCGCTGTCATGAGCGTTGAGATCAGCGTGGAAATCGAGGTTGAGCCCATCTGCGTTTCAATGCCGAGGCTGGATACGGCAGCCGAAAGGCCGGCCATATCCGCCTCAGACATTCCGGCAAGGCTGCCGCTTGCGGCGATGCCCTGCGCCATCTCCGTGATGCGCTGCTCTGTTGTGGCGAAGTTGTTGCCGAGATCAACGATGGTACTGCCCAGCTCATCGTAATAACTCGGGTCCATCTGCGTGATATTGGCGAACTGCGCCAGCATGGTAGCCGCTTCGTCGGAGGTCATGTTGGTCGCGGTTCCGAGCTCTGCCATAACCGTTGAGAAATCCAAAAGGTCGTCCTTGGCGATGCCAAGCTGTCCTGCAGTTTCCGCAACGGCTCCGAGCTCACTTGTCGTTACCGGGATTTCGGTGGAAAGCTCTTTGATCGAGTCAGACATTGCGGACAGTTCAGAATCGCTCATGTCCGTTGTTTTGGAAACGCCGGTCATAACGCTTTCAAATTCGACTGAAGCGTCAAGACACGCCATAAATGCGTCGTAGATCTCTTTCAGCGCCTTGGCGACTCCGGCGGCAACGAGTGCTTCGTGGACAGAGATAAATGCTTGGGAGGCTTTACTTCCGAAGTTGTCCGCTCCGTCAGCGACGTCTTCCTGTTTCTTTTTGAGCTCATCGATCTTTCCTCCGAGGTCTGAGCTCTTTTTCCCGAGATCTGATGTGTCGACGCCAGCCTCCTTTAACGCAGCGCCCATCTGATTGAGTTTTTGCGTCGCGTTATCCAGAGAAGATGATGTCTTATCGATCTGAAGCTGTTTTGACAGCAGCTTATTTTGAAGATCTGCGGAAAACTCCCCGGTTTCGCTGATTTCCTTCTGGATATTATCGTACTGCTGCTGAAGCACAGAGAGCTTTTGACGGGTAGCCTCTACCGCGCTCTGCTGCTTCTGGTACGCCGAAATATCAGACTGCGTTTTGCTGAGAGAGTCGATTTCTTTCTGCATGGCGACGATTTCTCGCTGCGCAGACTTGAACGTGCTGCTGTAGCTGCCGCCCAGTTGGGCGTTCAGCTGGAACAGCATCTCATATTCGCGTTTACTCGCCATGTCTTACCCCCTCTTTCGAGCAGCTACAATTTTGTTGTTTTCTTCAATCCAATCGCCTAATGTGAAAAGCCGGCGCGAAAGCCAAAATGAAACAGGGGTGCTGTTCCCGCCGGCGAGAACGAGCACCTGATGCCGGAGCCATTCACCGCCGTCTCCGGCGATTACTCCGACAGAAGCAAAAAAGAGCGCGCCTTGCTCCTAATTTGGTTATATTCAGAAATGGGAAGAGCGCGAAGAACATCAAATCCCACGCGCGGAGAGCTTGCCCTTGCGGCCATACGCATAAGATATCCGCCGGAGAAGGTGGGGACGATGACGGGCTTTCCGGCCGCCTGCATTTCTTCTTCGATGGACAGAGAATCGTCGCCGGTCAATTTCCCCCAGTTGAACGTGAGCGTTTCGTAGGTTTTCCCTTCATATTCAAACGGATTGCGGAAATGATGAACATAGGTATAGATACTCTGCTCCTCGGCCTTTGCCGCTTCGTTTTCAGCAACAGAGAACTCACCGGCGTCGATGATGTCGGGCGCCTTGCCTTTAGATTCGTTACTCATAATGGAACTCCTTTCATCGGTCTTGATTCCAGACCGTAACGGTTCAAAAAATAGCCCGGAGCAGAAACAGTCCGCCCCGGGCGCTTATGTTACTTTCCGAGAGCTGTGCGAACGGGCGCGAGATAATCGACGCCGTTGATGTAGCACTTGACGTTCAGCGGGTCAATTTCCCGTGTTCTCTTTCCGTCAACGAAGGTCGCCCAATACCGGACGGCATACTCTCCGGACCCGTCCGTCGGAGATGCCGGAGCCACAGAGCCCCCCTTGTCGGACTTGGGAATCACGACGTAAACGTGCTTGATGTTCTGCACCTTGATTTCTCCGGACACGGGGTCTTCAATCTGCTGGGCAACCCGCAGGTCGATATTGTGGCGGCGCGGTTCGGACAGCCGGATTTGCGCCTCACTGGTAGTGCGGAAGCTGAGCCCAAGCGACATGGCGTCGTAATGCCCGAGGATAACCGCTTCTACGTTGCCGGCAATGCCGGCTCCGGAGATAGACTGCGTCAGCGCGGTAAGATCGGGCTGGGTTACCTTGGCCATGCCGATGTACTCCACACTGTCCTCATAAACAGCAAAGTTGATAACACTCTGATCCATGTATTAGCCCTCCTTTCAGGACTGCAGCGCACTGGCGACGTAGTTGGCGTCATATTCCAGCACGAAGTCGATTTCTTTTGCGGGACTTGCCGGGGTCAGATAAATGTGAATCTTGATGATTCCGGCCATCAGGTTCGTCAGCGGGTTTTCGCTCTCCACCATTTCCGCGCGTCCGCCAAGCAGGTAGCCTGCGCCGACCAACCCGCCGATCCAGATGTTCCCGGAGTCCAAGATGGTATCAATCAGACGCCGGTTCATGGGCTTATCCAGCTTGCTCCAGAAAGAGCGAATCAGGCTGTTTCCAACCCAGTCAAACATCCGGGACACAGGAATGAAGTAATCCTTGACGTCGGTGTTGGCCGGGTAGCAGGCGGTTTCATTGCCCCAGAACGTCCATCCGCCCATAAAGTTCAGCGCCGTTCCAATTCCGTTTGCGTTCAGGATATTTGCCTGCGCCAGCGTAAGGTTTACCTCTGTTCCGCTTTCCAGCATCATGCGGTCGCACTGGAAGTTCTTATTGGACGGGGACTCGTAGGGGCAGCCTCCGTTTCCTGTGTCAACCTGCGCCATCAGACCGGCGAGCTGGGTGCTCATATGGAATTTGTAGCTTCCAAGGCCGACCATCGGCCAGCACAGGATCTCGTTGGTGTCGATGAAATTGCTGCTCTTCTTCAGAGCAATGGCTCCGGTATAGTCCGTAGCGCCTCCAGAAGCGGAGCTGATATCGATCAGGGCCTTTGCTCTGAACATACCGTTAATACCGTCCGCCTTGGTCGCCATTACAGCGGCGACGGTGGTAGCATCGGAGAACCCAGGGGCGCAGATCAGATCCGGGACCACGCCAAGAGTTGTCATGCAGAGTTCGATGTTTTCCATGGCGGATGCAACAATAGCTTCGGTCACAGAAGCCGGCGTGACTTTCCCGTAGGCAACGCTGATTGCGGATGCGTCATAACAGGCTCCGGTAGAAATAGCCTCGATGATCAGATACTCGCCATCGTAGTAAGTGCTGTAGTCGTTCCCCTTGACATAGGCCGAACCGGTCCCGCCGGCTGCCTTCACGACCAGAGTGGCGTCATTGATGGCCTCAATGGGGAGCTTTGCTTTATGGTCTGTCATCGTCACGTCGGCAGCGGATACCGTAGACTTCATGGTTGCGACGTCCAGTACGTTGCAGAAGATAACAGGCTGGCAGCCGAACAGCTTGAAGTGCGAATACATGAATTCGCAGAGGGGATAGTTCCCCCAGTTATCGGAATAGCCGAGTTTTTCAACCGCCTCCGCCCAATTGGTGCAAAGGACGGGAACCCCGACAGAAGCCGGAGACTCGGCGCTCTGAACAGGAGCCGGACCGACTACGAAGGGTACGCCGGAATTGGCGACGACGGGCGTGCTGACGCTCGTTGCCTGTTCAGAGACAAATACGCCGTGATTTGCCATAGTAGTTCCTCCTTACTTTTTCTTTCCGGAGATCAGCTGATGGTAGTATACATACAGCAAATTTCCGGGCCTTTTAACTTTGATGCGGTCTACGGGAAGCGTATCTCCCGACACGACAAGATGCGCAATCTCGGGATAACGCTCCACGGCGGGAGCGATAGACGCGAGCGCGTTTTTCACGCTTCCTGTATAAACCGTGCCGGATTGAATGACGCCGAGAATGGTCGGTCCGATGTAAACACAAAACCCGGCGGAATCACCGTCGGGCTGCGTCTCATCGGAAGGCGTCGCGTTTTCTTCCGCTGGTAAAATAACTGCGGTTTCCTCGGCGGGAATCGCGTTTTCATCCGCCGCGGTCGTGGTTTTTTTGGTCGCCATAGTCAAACCTCTCTTTCAATTGCCGGGAGAATCCATGTGCTTGCCATCTCCCCGGCGAAGAATGGGGCGGTGTCCTCTGGGTAGATCATTGCTTCCAGTCCGGCCTCGAGGTCGAGTTGATACCGGTTCCCGATAACAACTCTGCGCAGCAGGGCAATGCGCAGCCGCTCCTGAAGGTTTAAAAGCATCAGGCTTCCTTCCTGCTCATCGTCGTTATACACGCAGAAAATGGAGCGAACGACAGCGCGGGCGTTTTCGCGCGACCCTGACGGTTGCGTGTCCTTGCTGGTGATCAGCTGGTGGATGATGTACGGTGCTTTCTTCTTTGCGGACTTGCTGTCTGGGAGGCGCATCAAATATACTCCGGCCGCACGGTCTGGAAGCTCCGCGGCTCCGTCCTCCGCCTGACGCTTTACAGGCATAAGAAGATCCGCGGTCACTTCTTCTGTAACCGCGCGCAGCTGATCTAACAGGTCATTTCGTGTCATATCGATTAGCCTCCCCAGCCGTTTAGAACGCGGCTGATCTCATGGTCGATGCGCGTTTCATAGGTGCTTAGAATGGCGTCGTTCATTTTGTCCACCGTTTCCTCGTGTGCGTAGAACGCCTGAACCGCCGACGGGCCGAACATCTCAGCAACCGGGAACCGCTTTTTTGTTTCCCGCTCAAACACTCCGGTATGGCTGCCCATGTGGGCAACGAAGGCGTGATCCAGTTCTTTTCTGGTGCTGGAGCGGAGGACGCGCGTCGATACGACTGCGCCATCCGTATAGTGCGTATCGAACCGAATCAGTGGAATCACATTCCCGCGATATCCGAATGTTACGGAGTAAGATCCTCCGCTATCCTTTTCTACCGCGTTGATATTCCGAGTCCTGGACTTGAGCTCCCCGGAGCTGATGGCATACTCCTCGGATACGATTTTCATGCCAACGGTAAGCCCGTGCTGTGCAGATCTCTTCACTGCGCTTCCGACCGCACGGTACACGCCATCCGGAATCCCGGCGAGCAGTTTTGTTGCCCGGTCAAGCCCAAATTCGCCAACCTCGTCAAAGTAAACTGTGCTCATTCGTCAATCGCCTCCAGTTCCACCCGGAGCATTCCCAGCTCGCAAACAGAGGAGGCGACGTAGAATTCACGAAAGAATCCTCCGCCGCCTTCCTCATCGTTGATGCTGATACGCGTACCCCTTTCAGGCTGTTTCCCTCCCAAATCGGAACGCGCGCAATGCAGGACAGATGACACAATGTACAGTCCCTGAACATGGTCGGACACGAGCTGGCGCCGATCCTTTTCCTTCAGACCGGTGAGGACTGCAGGAATGTCTGCATAGCTTTCTCCATCATATTTGACAGTTCTCAGCTCTGCAAACTCTCCCAAGTTCAGAAACACCTTTTGATTGTCGGAAGCGACCATGTCCTTGAAGCCGCTCATACCACGGGTTCAGCCGCGCCGGTAACGGGTGGCTCCCCTTCCGTTTCGTCGTCCTGAACCTCGACCGCAGCCAGAACGTCCACATAATCCGCCTTTTTCTTGCACTTGCTGACATCGGCTCCGAGATCAGCGGCCAGCTTTGCGAGGTTCGGAATGGTCATAACGGAAAGGCTTTCTGCGGTGAAGTGACCGTCTGCGATGTCAAGCGTGTCACCGCCGTTTTCGTGCCCCTGTGCGCCGTCGTTCCCATTGGGCGTTCCACTGCCTGCCGCACCGTCGGTATTGCCGCCAGACGGCGTTGCAACGGGCGTGGTGCCCTGTTCCTCGCATACGTCGCCGATGCAGAGTCCAATTCCGAGATTGGTAAGGCGCAGCGCCTCCTCGTCGGTTACGACGCACAGCGTTCCGGCATGGGCGGGTTCAATAAATTTAGCGCCCTGCGGCTTGTAGCCGTAGACGCCATTGATGATTTTAACCTGCTTCATAGCTGTCTCCTTTCAGCGGCTGGTATTAACCAACCACGTTTGCGGCGTACATCCAGGGAGCCTTCTGCTTGGGGGCTGCCAGAGGGCGGGACGCCACGCGCAGCTTGCGGATGTCATGCTCTTTATCCACGGTGAACTTCGGAACGCGCTGCATGGCAAAGGTGTGGAATTCCCCGTCATCCTCGATCTGGCTGACCTGACCATACATCATGTGTCCACAGTCGGGCGCGGTGACCATTGCGGATGTGGCGGGGAACAGGCGCTGAGAAGTGCCGCTCTGGTCAACGACCGTCTCCCGGACAACGTAGATGTCGAGGTCTACTCCGCCAAAGTTCAGGCGGCCGAGCCAAGCCACGCCGGGATAGTTGGTAACGTGGGGAGCGATCTGGCCGTACTCCATACGTTTGTTGTCCAGAAGCTTTGCCAGCTTTTCGTTGCTCTGAATGAACTGGCCAACAGTGGTGCCGACAATCAGATCAGTTGCGGGCAGTCCGCGGTCCAGCAGGTCGCCGGCCATAGCCGAAACATCCGCCATGAAGTCGCCGCCGGTTGCGTCCCACTTCGTGGACACGGTGTAGATTGCAGGGTTGCTTCCGGTCGCGTCATAGTAGAGAACGTCGTAGGTTTCGCCTACGGTGTTATTGTCCATGTAGGCGGTCATGGTGCATCCGTTGTTGATCATGGTCTGCACAGCCATCCATTCCTCGCGGCGCTGAATGCGGCGGGACAGATCGGACAGATCCTGAATCTGCAGCGCGCGGGCGCGCTCGGCGGGAGTGCTGTTTGCGAACAGCGCTTCACCGAATCCGCGCTTCTGGAGATCATCGAGGGTCAGCAGGCGAGACGGTGCGATGTAGGGCGGTTCAAACTCGTGGATTTCATAGCCGGTGCGGGAGATCGGAATGTCGCCGGCGCGCCGGACGACAAACGGAGCCATCTTGCGGTCGCCGTCACGGTACTCAACAAGCACCTTGTCGGCGGCAAAAATATCGGTGCCGGGCATTGTGGAAAAATAACGGTCGTGGAAAAACGTCTGGGGAAGCACGATTTCCTGAATCATGCCAGCCATGTAGTAGGTATTAAAAACGCTGATAGGCATATTCTTGTCCTCCTTCTCTTAGTCGAACAGCTCGGCAAGGTACAGGCCGCGCTCGCGCAGCTTGTCGATGTCGGCCTGGGTGATGGTGTAGTTCCCGGAAACGATCAGCGCGTCATTGTTGAAGCAGCCGGCAACATAGACGGCGGCATTCGTGTCCGCGGAGGTCCCGATTTCCTCATCGTCGCAAAGGATGCAGTCCGGAGTCAGGGTTTCGTTGCTTGCGGCGGTGGTGCCGAGGATCTTCAGCTTCCCGTCTCCGCCGGTGCCGGAGCTTCTGCACAGTACAGTGCCGCGCTTATACGTCGCGGCGGTTGCCAGTTTTGTGATGATTCCGGATGCCACCTTAACGGGCGGCGTCATGCCGACAATCAGCTTGTCGAAGGACATAGAATCGACTTTGTCGTTGAGATGCTTTGCCATGTTACTTCTCCTCCTTATCGGTCTTATTCAGAGCCTTCGCGTCTGCGCGGCCCTGTGCCATAAGCTGCTGCGGGGTGAGGTCTTTTCCGTCTCCTGCGCCGCCGGCTCCGGTGCTTGCCGCACCGGCGACATTCTGAGCTCCGGATTTGCTGGCGTCAGCCTCAAGGTTGGTCAGAAATGCCTTGCCCTGCTGAGTGGCTTTCTGCGCAGCGCGGAAGGTCATCTCCTGGGCGGTGCAGGCATTGTCGCCATACTTTGCGGCGTTGACCGTTTCCGCATCGAACAATCCGGCTACTGCGTCGATATCCTGCAGTCTCTGACGTTCTGCGGCGGCAGGATCGGGAGTGCTGGGAGTCGCGGGAGTGGAAACCGCCGGGGTCGCCGGCGTAGTCTGCGCCGAAGGGGCGCTGGGTGTAGCGGCTGCGGCGGGGGAAGCAGCCGCGGGCGCGGCAGGTGCTGCAGCAGCCGGCGTAGCGGCGGCAGCTCTGGCCTCGGCCATCAACTGTTCTGCGAGTTGCGGATTCTCTTTCCGCAGTTCTTCAAGGGTATTTGCCATGGTTTTTCCTCCATTCTGGCTGCCGGTCTGTGCCGGCTGGTTTTTATTTGTCTTAACCGCGGCCGAGGCCTCGGGTTTGACCGTTGGAATATTGTCGGGAACGAACATCCCGGGAGAGAGGTGCATCTGTCGACCGTGAACAATCAGGGACCGGCCGTCCGCGCTTGCGGAAATGTCCAGCGGATCGGCGTCCTCCATGAGTTCGTCCGCGAAGCCCTTTTCTACGGCTTCCTTGCCTGTCATATAGGTCGTTTCTGCCATCAGGTGGCTGATTACGGTATCGGAGAGGTTGCACTTTCTCTTGTAAATAGACACCTGAGATTTGTCCCACGCATCATTCGAGTTTGCCATTTGACGCAGTTCGTCGGCGTTATATCCTCCGCACACACTGCACCAGCATTTGTGAATCATGACAAGACTGGACGGGTTAACTCGCACTGTATCGCAGGCGCACATGATCAGGCTGCCGCCGCTCATGGCGACACCGTCAACAATGCATACCAGCTCTGTACCTTTGGCAGCAAGCTCCCGAAGCCTGTTGTGGATAAGGATAGAAACGCCGGCGTCTCCGCCGAGGCTATCCATCCGGATGGTGAGCTTTTTACACCCGGACACCGAGGTCAGGTCATCCAGAAACTCGTTTTCGAGAATGAACTGTCCTTCAATCGGCTTGTCTGTCCACCAGTCAATGGGCTGCGTTTCTACGATTTCTCCGTACATTGTGATTTCGGCTTCGTTTCCGTTCACTGACGCCATTGTGTAACACGGTCTCTCGATCTTTACGGCCTTTGATGGCCGCGCAAATGGAAATTTAGCAAAAGGCATTATTCCTCTCCTTCTTTCTCGCTCAAAATAGAAGCGGTCATACTCACAGGCTCAGTCCCTCCGTTGGCATCTGCAAGCATCTCGTTTTCGCGTTTTAACTGCTCGACGTTCTCTTCCCAATTTCCACCGCCCATCTCGAGGGAAACCTGTTCATGAGTCTTAAGGGCGTTCTGGATCTGAAGTACAGCGGCCTTTGCCTCCTTCAGCGGGTCAAGCTGAGACTGCACCGGCCCGATCCAACGCGCACCGCACCATGCGGCGCGAATCAGAGGATCGTCAAAGAATCCGGGAGCCTTAATCCGCCCGCGGGCGACAGCCTCCGCAAGCCATACCTCATAGGTCGGCTGGCAGAAATCAGACGCGAACCATTTCCTGCGCATTCTGAATTCGTCCCATGCGTCCATCAGCGCGCCGCGCGCGGAGGAATAAGAAGAGTTATATTCCTTGATCAGAACGTCATACGGGAGCCCGAGCCCGGCTCCGATGAGCTTGCAGAAGGTCTTAATAAACTCATCAAACCCGGTGGTGGGAATATTCGGATTTCCGAACTTGATATCTTCTCCGTCCTCCAGATGCGCGACGGTGCCGGGCCCCATTTTGTATTCATTCGGGCTCTCCGGAGAAAAGTCCACGTCCGGGTTCTCTCCCGGAATGCCGGCAATATTTCCGGCTCCGACTTCGTTGATTGGGATTTCGTCCTGGTCAGTTTTCGTGACAATCCATGCCGTAAAAAAGCTCTGAACAAGCGCGGCCATCAAGGCGCTCTCCGTGTAGCGGCGCAGCTGGAGCAGCGGTTCAATTACCTGCGCCAGATAAGTGACGCCGCGGTACTGATCGCATCTCTCGCTATTCATGATGTGCAGGATGTTCGGAAGGCCTGTGCTTTGACCGTAAGCCTCCACGCGAGTCCACACCACTGGCTCAGATGTAATTTGCCAAGGATAAGTATTCCGGATGTGGTAGGCAACGACCATCCCGTTCCCATCAACCTCTACGCCGTCGTAAATTTTGTTCCCGGTCGCCGGATTTAATCCGTCCGTCATGCTTGGATAAAGCATTCCGCCTCCGTAGTCCGCCGGCGTGCTCACACGGTCAGCTTCCACGAGATGGATTCGGAGGGAGTAAGGGTTGACCTGTGTCGGCTGATACCGTTTGAATACCGGAAAAACATCTCCGGACATCAGCCACGAAATAAGCGCGAGCTGCTGCATACCGTCAAAGTCGTTCATGCCGGTTGCATCGCAGTTTGCCTTCCGGCTTGACCAGAGCGCCCATTCCGCTTCCGTTCTCCGCTGCCAGTCCTTTGCCGCTTCCGGCGACAGACCGAGTACGTCGCGGTCAACGGTGCTGTTCAGCGCCAATCCGACGCCTACAATTTTTGTTCGGTTTGTATTGATGGCGCTGGTTGCGACGGGCGTGGACATATACAGCATCCGGCCCCTCTGCCGGAGCGTGTAATTGTTCCAGTTGATATCTTCATTTGGAGAGCCGCTCTTCGGAGAAAACCCCTTCATCGCCCGCCGCGTTACGCTTGCGCCGGCCTCGCTGTAGCCTTTGGCCTGCGGCCGCGCAGAATCAGGCAAGAGAAGCCCTGTTTTTTTGTCCTTGTAGATAACGGCCACCTCCTAACGTAGTCATAAAAAAACGAACCACCCAGCGGCGAAAGGAGCAACAAACTCCGCCGGGCAGTTCGTGGCAAAGCCCTTTCGGGCAAATACCCATATTCACCAATCTTTCGGAACGACGCCGAACGCTCTGCGGGGTTTCCCGCCGTTCAGCTGCGCGGTCAGCTCATCCACCTTGCTCTCTGCCTGCTCAATCTCTTTTTCAAGAGCCGGAAGGTCGAGCTTCGTGAGTTGCCGGTCGTCTACGGTATAGCTTTTTACTCCGCCGTCCACGAGCGCGAGATACGCAGCGCGCAGCTTTGTCAAAGCGGCCTGCCGAAATTCAAGCCGCGCTTTTATCTCAGTTTTGCTTGCCATGAGGCTTCCTCCTTACCAATCGTCATATTCGCTTCGATTCGGAGCGTTGCTCCGCTTGCGATTACGGTTTTGAACCGGCGCTGGGGGCGTTGCAACACCGCTAAGCGGCTGTTTCCCCCTTGCCTCCCGTAGTCGCCTGTCGAGCGCGTCGAGGTCGGCAGGGAGCGCCTTAAACGCCGCGGCCGCATAGTTCCTGCAGTCGAGCGGTTCGTTTCTCTCGTGGCCGGGAATCTTCTCCCATTGCCACGGCTGCTTCTTGTCGGCCTTATAAACCAGACGTTCCGACAGCAGTCCCTTGAAATAAGCGCCTCCGTAATCGTCCCGCTTTGGAAAATGGCTGTAATTGGCGCCGGGCTTCTGAACCTTCAGGTCATCCATAATGATTTGCTTCCCGGAATCAACGCCGAGTTGGTATTGCCAGCAGGTTCCGATTGCGCGCTTGTTTACCACAATCTTCTGTTTTTTGGGCGGGGATGTGAACGGCTTGTCCGGACCGGGCATACCCTTAATGCAAAAGACTTTTTTGTGGATTCTCGCCCTGCACTGCATTCGCACATCCTGCGTGAAGTGACCGCCCTCGTCCACGAAGGACATTGATATGCGAAGTCCTACGCCGTCTTCAAACCGAAGAACTCGGTCAAAGACCATTTCGTCCAGCTTTGCCCAGGTAGCATCATCATCAGGCCTCCCCATGACGATGCCCTTCTCGATTCCCCAGTTCTCGCCAAAATGTCCATGCCCGACAATCTCATATTCCATGCGGTCATCCTGCGTATCGACGCCAGCTGTCAGCACAAGAACGCCATCGGGAAGCTCTGCAGGGTATATCTCCCGGCGCGCCATTAAGCTGTCCTCGTCCTCCAGATCTCCGCGGTCTTCCCACAGCCATCCGAAGCAGGTATTGTAAACGACCTGCAGCTTTCGTGAACTGCCGATCGCCTGAAGGTATTTTAGAATGATTGTTTCCCAGCTCGCCCATACCGACACAAAAGCATTGAGCCAGAAAGAACGCACGCCGTGGGCGTAGGCGTCCGGGTTCTCAGCTTCCCAATGCGCCGGCTGGCGTTTCATCTCCAGTTCTTCAGATACGCAGGCGCAGCCTGGACAGACGTACCAGATTTTTGTTACCTTGTATGTCTTATTCCCGGCAATTACGTTCTCCTCGTACTCGAAGCGGATATCTTTGAAGTCTATTTCATGGAATCCTCCGCAATGGGGGCATCTGGTTTTCCATCGTTCCATGGTTCCTTCCGCAAAAGATGCCTCAATCGCGCTGGCGTTTTTGACCGTCGGAGTCGAAACTTCCACGGCTTTTGCGTTATAAAACGTAGTCTGTCGCGCCATTGCCAGTCCCCACGGGTCGCCTTCCGAGCCGGCTGACGTCGCCCAGCGGTCACGTTCGTCGCCGATGACATATCGGATAGGTTTTGACGCCAGTGCGTGAGCTTCGGTAGACCCGCACATTGTGAGGATTCCGCCGGGGTACGTTTTTTGCAGAATGGTATTGCCGCTGTCGCGGCTCTTTGGGTCGCTGACTTTCTTTTTCAGCGTGGGGCAGTCTCTGATCATCGGCGCGATTCGGAGCTTGGAATACTCCTTTGCGTCGATGGTAGTCGGATGTATAAAAAGAACAGATCCCGGATCTTCATCAATGATGTACCCGAGAATATTGTTTTCAAGCTCTGATTTTCCGACCTGCGACGCGGCGACCATGACGATGCGGCGCACCTTTGGGTCAGTGAAAGCGTCCATTGGTTCTCGGAGATATGGCGTCCGGGATGTGCGCCAGGGGCCCGGCTCGGCGCTGGCTTCTGAGGAGAGGCGGCGTTTCCGCTCCGCCCATTCGGTAACCGTCAAATCATCGGGCGGCTTCATTGCGGCGAGAGCCTTGGCAATGGCAATGTTCAGCCGAAGCGCGTCCTTCTTATTCGTCATCGAACTCACGCCCAATGCCGGAGCCCCAATCCATTCTCTCGCGGACGCGCTCCTCGTATTTTTCCGGGTCGTACTTATAATTTGACAGCTCTCTCATTGCCTTGTGGATCTCTTTGCGAATGATCTCCGCAGCTTCAGCGGCGGTAGAAGCAGCGGCGACGTCAACCGCAAGCCTGCCCGGAAGAGCGATAAGCGTACCTCTCACGGTATAGATAAGGTCTTCCGTGAGCGCTGCCACATCTTCCGATCTGTGCATTTTCCCTTGGAGCTCCTTTGCTTCAAGGTTTGCAATCACGGCCTTTGATTTCTTGATGCCGATCTCGGCATCCCACCGCTCCATCTCTTTTTCTTCGGTGGCTTTTTTCTCCTCACGGCCAGAAGCCTTGTCCCGGAGGTGCCGCACATAGGATCTTGTCGATTCGACGATGTTGTATCTCATTCCGGCCGGAGTTTTTCTCTTCGTAAGAATGCCGTCCCGCGTGAGCTGTCCGATCCATTGCGCCGAAGTGTCGAACAGGCTTGCCAGCGCCTCAGTCTTGCAAAATCCGGCAGATTCCTCGGGTTTTTCTTTACGCTGCGTTGGCATTTTCCTCACTCCTTTATGTAAATTATCTATCCCTAACAACGAAAGTCCCGGATTTTTCGCTGTGCTAACTGCGTGTTTTTTGGGGTCGTCGAGCCCGCAGGCTTTGCCCGCCCCCGCTCACAGTACCTTTTTATCTTCCGTATCGATTTCTGTTCATTGTGTCTTGCCAACCTCTGAACTTATCTCGTGTGACCTCATCCTTTGCACACTGCTTCTCGCATCCTTTGTTCGAGCGACAGCAGACGCAGACGGTCTTACCATCACGAAGGTCGACATAGACCTTGATCGTCTCCTTACTATCCACCTATGCCGACCTCCGTTCAGTATTGGCAGTCATGCCGCCATTGTTTAACTCTCCTTGCTGCTATCCAGCAAACCCTTCATGACAAAGCTAACGCAGGGAAGCGCTACTCCGTTCCCCCACATTTTGTATTCTGCTGCATCAGAGTGCAGCTTGTTATACCATCGAAGCATCTGCTTCCTCGAATAGTTCTTTGCCCGGCCGCCAGTGATGATGTCGTGTGTGTTCCGAACCTCAAGCCAGAAGCTATACTCATCATCGTTCAGGTCGTCCTTAATTTGGATTGTACCCCAGTCCGAAGGGAAGCCTTGCAGTCTGGCGCATTCGATTGGCGTCAACCTTCTGACGACATACTCAACTCCGTTTGACATTGGGATGAGCATATCAGAGTAAGCGTCCTGCCCGTTGAATCCACCCGGATGAGCGCCTGCGGCAATCGTCCCGGTAACATCTTGGTACGGCTGTCCCACGAGCGGTGCGTCCTTGTAGTCTCTCGCCATCAGCGTGGACACCTTTTCCTCATTGGTTATCCCATAGCTTCCGGTAGTCATTGAGTAGGCTACAGCGTGTCGATCAACAGTATTGAGCGTGAAGCTCAGATCTTCATCGATTCCTGGTCCCTGCGGACCGTTCTTGTCCTCCCGGCCTATCATCGACCCCTGCAGGACATAAGTCTGCTGCTTTGTTCCAGACGCGCACAGCGCCCCAGCTTTATTTCCAAGCGTCCTAACCTCGTCCCGCTGATTCTGTGTGAATGGAATAGCGTCGACTATGGCAATACCGCCTTGATTGCAGCTTGGGTTCCCGCCTTTTGCGTCGATGGTTCTCGCTGTCCCGGCTTCGTAGATTCCACTGTCAGGGTTTATCGACTTCATGGCGTTTGAATCCTTGGAGCAGATCCCGTATGCCTTTGGTACGAATGCCGTTTGTCCGTTGCCGGACTCAGGCTTTATATCGAGCGTAAGCGGCACATTCCCGCCGCCTTTTCCCATCTGAGCGGCGAGTGTTTGAACGGTCCCATCATCACGGATCTTTATTCGGCTGTCCTGCGGGTGACTTTCTATTGACACCCCGGGAACAACTCCCGCTCTCAGCGTCGGAGATCGTTCCTTTTCGTACCCGATCCCGCGGCTCTTTGCCGAATGCTCTGTGCAAAACCCGGCGGCTCCGATCACACATGGCGGGTGATGTGCTTCGGCTCTCAGCGTCCCTGCGTGGCCGTTCGTGACGTCCATTCTTTTCCCGCCCTGATCGTTTAGGCATATGACTGCCTTATCAGCGCAGTTCTCAGGATCTCTGGCAGCCTCTTTCCACGGGCTTCCGACCGGCGAATAATCCCTTGACACGCCTTCCGGCTCAAAGAGAATCTCTCCGGCACGATCACTTGCAAAATCTGCGACAAGATAGATACGACGGCGGCGTTGGGCGACTCCGAAATATTGCGCGTTAAGAGTTCTGTATGCCAGGCTCCATCCGTCTCCCATGTAAATGTCTGCGTGTGGCCATCCGTCCTTTTCAGGCGAAGGCACCTCGGCCCCCAGCTCGCGTATCTGGATGATTGCGTCGATGACCGCTTTGAAATCGGCGCCTTTGTTTGAGCTGAATGCTCCCGGGACGTTCTCCCACAAGGCGTATCGTGGGTATCTTCCATGTGTGCTGCACCTCATTTCCTTGATGATTCTGACAGCCTCGTAGAAAAGCACCGACTGCTTTCCATTGAGGCCTTCGCGCCTTCCGGCGAGTGATAAGTTGGTGCACGGACTCCCAAAGGAGATGATATCGACAGGTTCTATCTCTGCACCGTTGATTTTTGATACATCGCCAATGTGCCGCATCTGAGGCAGCCATGTCCTGGTAACCGCAATCGGGTACGGTTCTATCTCTGCCGCCCAGATCGGAGTTATCCCATGCAGAAGACCGCCAAGCGGGAATCCTCCGGAGCCATCAAATAGGCTCCCAAGCGTGAGCCTATTCATAGCAATTTACCGTTTTGTACGGAATGGACTGACCTTCTCGAATGACCTTCACATCGGCGTCGCTTCCCGTAAGGCCGATATACCGCTTAACGATGACGTCGCAGTATTTTTCTTCGATCTCGGCCATCCGGCAAACGCGACCGGCTCTCTCGCAGGCAATGAGTGTGGTCCCGCTCCCTCCGAATGGGTCGAGTACGATTCCGTGCATTGCGCTGGAGTTCTTGATGGGGTACTCGATGAGATCCACCGGCTTCATGGTCGGATGATCCATGCTGACGGTTGGGCGGTCGAACTCCCAGACGGTGGTTTGCTTTCGGTCGCTGTACCAATTGTGCTTTCCGGACTTCTTCCACCCGAACAGCACTGGCTCGTGTTGCCATTGGTATGGGGAGCGCCCCATGACGAAGGACTGCTTTTTCCAAATGCAGCATTCCGAGAGATAAAATCCGGCGTCTGCAAACGCCTTCCTGAAGATGAACCCCTCAGTATCAGAATGAAATACATAGATTGATGCGTCCGAGGCCATTGACCATTCTATGTTCTGGAACGCAGAAAAGATGAAGCTGTAAAAAGCCTCATCTCCCATGTTGTCATTCTTTACTTTTCCGGCAACGCCCTCGTAGTTCACGTTGTACGGAGGGTCTGTTACAACAAGGCTTGCCAGCTCTCCGTTGAGCAGCCTTTCAAAAACCGCCGGATCTGTGCTGTCTCCACAAATGAGCCTATGGCTTCCGAGCAACCAGATATCTCCGCACTGGGATATGCACGGCCGCTCCAGTTCTTCCTCGACGTCAAAGTCATCATCATCAGCGCCGGCTGATACGCCAGCAAATAGGAGCGCCAGCTCTTTATCGTCAAAGCCGGTCGGCTGCATAGCTGCGCCGCTTTTTGTTATGTCCGAAAGAAGAACTACAAGCTTGTCTTCGTCCCAATCACCGGTAATCTTGTTGAGCGCAATATTCAGACGTTTTTCATCGACATCAGAAAGGTCAACAACACTTACTTCGCTCTCATCGACACCCATATCCTGAAGGACGCGAAGCCGCTGGTGTCCACCGACGACATTCCCGGTCGCTTTGTTCCATACGATTGGTTCAACATTTCCGAAGGCAAGCATCGACGCTTTGAGTTTTTCGTATGCCGGGTCGCCCTGGCACAGTTCTTTTCTCGGGTTATATTTTGCTGGGTTTAATTCCGATAGCCGCATCTTCACGATTTCCATGTGAAGACCTCCTTTGTGAGCTGTCACCACCTCACGCTTGGCAGGCGCAAGATCTGACGCATGACCGCTCACAAAGGAGAAATGGGCGGTCAAACCCTCCTTTCGGATAAAAATAGACGACCCTCGCGAGAGGGCCGTCCGGCTTGATTGGAATTTTACATTTTGCAGTGTAACTCATTACCTACCGACTTGTAAAGGCATAAGCAGGAGCTCGCGTGCACCGCGTGGCACCGGGTGGATCATTGTGGATCTCTATCCATGTATGAGTAGCACAATTTTCTAACGCTTTCGTCCGTATTTCGTCCCCCAAGGATATCAGCCGTTTCCTGCCATGTTAGTCCTCTCAAAAAGTGAAGCCGCATGATAACGCAAACTCTATCGTCCGTCACCGCGGCTATGTATTCGGTAATAATCTTCTTGGCACCTTCGATTTCTACCTCAATGAAGCGTATCCGCTCCTTCATATCCGCGATTTCAACAGCAAGATCTCCGACCTTATCCCGGACGCCCGGTGCATGGGGCATCCCTGTCAATACTTGTGCTCCGGGGCAAGCCGCAGCTTCAAGCGATTTCAGTATTTCTTCGTCCCGGCTCAACCGCTCACGCAGTTTGAGATACTGAGACAGCTCTTGCAAGGTCAAATGGCTCACCCCCCTACGTGATTACTTCTTCCTCCTAAAGCTCTCCGACTGCGGACAGGTGCTGAAGTGCGAAACATATCCAAGACCCGTCGCTTTGTTTATGTCCCCTTCAAAATCGCAGCTTATGACCTCGCCATTCGGAGTAACAACTTTCCCTGCGGCACCGGATCGAGCCCAGTATGTTACCGGCTCGGCGTTGCACGGAATCGACTTTCCGGATCCCGTTTTGATCCAGATTATTTCAGCGCCGCATCCGCGGCACGTTCCTTTTCCCATAGATGCCTCCTTCGTCCATTCTCAGCTGCTCCGGCAGCTCCTCCACGACAGATACCACTTTGGAATCTCCGAACCGTTCTAAATACTGGGCGAGATCCTCTTTGACGCCAACAGCCTGCCCGGCCGGGGCGTTTACATGAATTGTGATTATAAGCATGGCGGCATCAATCATACTGCCAATCGCCGAGTGAAACAAGTTTTCCGCACTCCGGGCATTTAACTTCCGGCCATTCATCCGACCAGCCCTCAGGAGCGTCAACGCTTTTGAACGGGATTGATACTTCTTCCTCACAAAAAGGGCACTCAAAGTTAATTGAAACAGGCTTTGATACGATGCGAAAATCAGCCATTTTTCTTGTCCTCCTTTTTCAGCAGCCCGCATCTGCTGGGGCTGTTCTGACATTTGTTTTTGCACCACCGCAGGTTGCAGTCTGCGCAGCAGTAACTTCCGCGCCGGCGGTCGCAGTTGAACGTGCTGCACATACGAACTGGACGCTTCTGCTCACGCATTGCCGTCGCTGTATTGCGGAAGGGAGAGCTGTCCGGACTTATACGCCTGATAAAGGGTGTGTCCTCTACCATCCGTCAGATAGGGCAGGAACACTTCTTCCGCCTGCACGTTCCCGCTTTCAATGAAGGCGATCTGCGCCAGCACCCAATCCCTAATATTTCGCCATGCAGTTCGCCGAGCCTGCTCCTGATCGGTCTTAACCTTCTGACGCCTGAAAACCTCCGCGACTCCATCCACATTGGCCGGCAGAACAAATCCTCGCGGCCCATCTGCTGTGTTCAGTGCGAAAGCAACCCCTGTCGGCATTCCATCGCTTCCATAGTCCACCATGATCTTGCAGGCTCCGTTCCGTGCCAGGGCCCCTTGAATTTCTCCAAGGCTCGTATAAACGTCAATTTTGGTCGTGTAATTTTTTATCGGCATAAACGAGGCCGCCCTCCTCTCCCCAGTCAATTGCTTGACCACACTGCCCGCAAAAGCTATTCTTTTTACCGTCTTCATTGTGAAGATATTCTCCACTTCCGCAGCAAGGGCAAGCGAGAATCCCAATATCTCCATCCGGATGCGGGCTTTCCCCAACGAAACGATAATTTTCTTTTTGCGCCTTGATTCTTGATATTACCCCCTGCACGCAAACCGCTCCGATATCAAGGGCCTTTTCAAGTTCGTCATATCCATGATAAATGAGAAATTTTCCGGGATTTTCCGCCGTGAGAGCAACACTTCGAATCCGCGATCCTCGATCTTGCGTAGCAAGGTCCTGAATAATCTTTAGCGCTCTCTCAAATTCTTGTATTGAGAAGTTGAACTGTTCTTCTAAATTTTTATCCATTTTCACACCCAATTTCAAAGACCTTGTGTCAATCGTTCTGATCTCGGCTCGGAGGTTCCATGCCTCAATGGTTCTCTGCTTGCCCTCTCAGCGTTCACTTTTGGTTTTGTAATAACATGTAGAATCCCACGGCAATCTATCTCAACTTCAACTTCCTCTTTCGTTAGGCTGGTCGCCTCACAGACTATTTGCTTTAGAAGGGCAACATCGTCCTCTCCCGCATTTGGAATATAGATATAATCGCTCACTCAGAAACCTCCCAGTTCCACAGCCCCTGCTTACCGCTGATCGGCACTGGCGTTGGGAGCTCCTTCACATTTTCAAACTCCCACGCCCACCGCCCGATTGTATAGTCGCCTAAGTCAATTTCCTGCGGCGATAAACCGGCGACGAACTCCTCTGTAATGCGGTTGCAACGGGTCAGGACGGCAGTTCCGACGATTGCCCCGATAGGTAATTGGTCGAGCGCTCCGGGGCGCACGAACAGAGATTCAAGCCTGTCAAGGGCATTCCACCCGCTTCCGTTCCTGTCGGAGGCGAGATCATCGACCGTCTTCCGCACCTGCCGCTTTGCCGCATGGATGGCAATCGGGCCTCTGTACGACGTTGGCCATCCTCTGGTTTCATATTTTTTCTTGCCCGACGCCAGCAGGGACGCCCACGGCTGCCAGATGGTAATTGCCTTCATTATGCGTACCCCCTTGTCGTTCCGTGCAATCCCCATTTCATTTCGGAATAATTCCCGATTTGAAAGATATCGCCATGCATGGGTCCTTCAACTACCACGGTAATAATCCCGCGTTCCCCCATTGCGTAAAGCTGTGTGGAGAGCTGGTTGAGCGTCATGGAATATTCGCATCCGGCGTCGCTCTTTCTCCAGTCGTCATCAGGGAGCGTTTGCCAGATAAGCCTGGATGTGTTAAGCGGATTATCGTTGAGAAAAATCTTCGTAATATTTTCAAGCTCTGATCCGGGATAGATTTCGTAATCCTCCCAGTCGGTTCGAGGCGCTTCATATACCGGCGCGTCAGGTTCAGCGCTTTTGGTTGCGAGGCTGTCGTGCCTCTTGAGAAAATCGTCCATCGCGTCCTGCCGGGAGAGGAAGTAGTTTTTCCCGATGCTGTTCCAGCTTGCTCCGCAACCGTCCGCAAACAAGAACTTGTGTTCATCGGCGTACTCGATACACCTTGGCTGCGCCGCCCACTTTGTGATTCCATTCTGCCGGCGGCCGCGCATTTCCCAGACGATATCCCCGATTTTGAGATTATGGTCGTTCATTTGTGCGCCTCCTTCCAGTACTCGACGTCAAATGATCCATCGTCAAAGCAGACAACCGTGTCGCCAGCAGACGCCATCTTGTACCCTTTTGTGGTCGGAACTATAAGCACTTGGTTTTCGATATCCACTTTGATTTTGGTGCCGAGCGCCTGTGATAAGGTGCTGCTCGGGATCGACGGGCTGCCGTCAGGCTGCCCGCCAATCCGAAATCGCTCAACAATTTTACTCATTTCTCTACCTCAAGGAACAGTTCGTGCGATCCGTCCTGCAGCTGCTTTTCCTCATCGGACATCTCGTACCCCATCTTTTCCAGCAGAGCGTATAGCCGATCCAGATCGGGGTTGTCATCGTGCCCCGCGTTCCAGTATTGATAATATCCGTTCGTGCAATCATCATCGGACAGGCGATATGTCATTTCCCATAAAATCCGTTCAGGGGCTTTACGCACTGATTCGACTACCATGTCGTAGCCGAGCTCATTCTCACTTTCATCGTCGCTTTCCTCATCGGCAGGCTCAATTCCGAGCATATTCAACACGTCATCCATGTCGAGATCGGTCTGCGCGTCCAAACTTGTGAATAGCGAAAAAGCAACGATCTCTGGGAGAAAGTCCTTTGCGGTCTTCGAGCTGACGGACTCTGCAAAATCGCATCGAAGTTCGTAGGCACGTTTTGTCGCGTCCTTCAGCTCCGAGCGCCGGCGCTCAAGATCTTCTTTGGCTCTGGCGCGTTCTTCCTCTGCTGCCGAGTCGACCGTTTGCTCCACCTTGTCCGCATATAGGTCGATTTGGCTTCTGCTGACCTTGTAATAATAGCTGCGGGTATCTGTGTCATCTGGTTTTTCAAACGGCGAGGTGCGATTCCAGTATGAGAAATTCCGAATGTACTGAAGCTTTTGGTAGTCAATTTCCTCAACCTGAGTCGCAAACCCGGAGAGCATAGCAATCGCCTCTTCGGCGTATTTTTTTTGCTTTTCCTGCTCAATTGCATTCTGCAGCCGGTTTCTGAAATTGTTTGTCCCGATTGCATCAAGAACCTCGTTTTTCAGATCCGGATCTGAAATCTTGTCAAGCTCCATGTAGTCCTGGAGCGTGGCTCCGCGGCTTACCGATTCTTTGAACTTGTCTTGATCCAGCTCCAGCAGCTTAACCCGCCGGCGGACGGTGGTCTGAGAGAATCCGGACTTCCGGGCAATGTCATCCACGCTATCGCCGAGGTTGAGCATGAGTTGGAACCCCTGCGCCTGCTCGTAGACCGTGAGGTCGGCGCGCTGGATATTCTCCATAAGCATCGTCCGCACCTGGTCCTGCAACGGCATATCCACAACAACGCACGGTACTTCCTTCAGGCCGGCCAGCTTCGCGGCGGCAAGCCGGCGGTGGCCGATGACAACGGTGTAGTTTCCACCGAAGGTTCCTGTGATTTCCCCAAGCCGCTTGACGACGGTAAGGTTCTGGAGGATGCCGTTCTCCTTGATGCTGTCCGCCAACTCGCTCAGATCCCCGAGATCTTTGCGTGGATTATCCGGGTGCGGACTCAGGCGTCCGATCGGGATACTGACCATGTTGCCGGCATCGGCAAGTTGCTCAAGCTCCCGCTCCTCGAGTTCTCTCTCGGCGGCTTCAACCTGATCCTGAATCTCCGCTCCCGGTCGGTTGTTGCCTTGGTAGTACTCGCAATCCCGCTCGTGGTATGTAAACGTACATACCTTTTCGCATTCGCCCTGCAGCGGGCAGCGCTCATTTTTCTTCTTTGTAGCCATGAAATTTGCTCCTTTCATGTGTTCGCAGTGGCATGGGCACGCGCCCATCTCCGCTGGTACTGCTTCTTTCTGGCGGTCTTGCAACGGTCGCAGACTCGCCACTTGATGGTCTTTCGGTCTATGATGATATCGCCGCACACACGGCAATATTGGGGTTTTATGCGCTCAAATTCAGCGCAGGAATCGCAATCAGGACACCCGGCGCCGCAGCCTTTTATATCGTCCCATTTCATGCACATATGCCGCTGCCAGTACGGCTCGTAGCCAAGCTCATTCATTCGCTTGCGGAGTAATGCGTCCAGGAGAGAAAGGTTCTTTCTGACCTCTGTTCGTGTACGCGAAAGATTAAAGCCCTGACGAACCGTAGGCTCCGGGGCTCCGAACCCCCACGGTCGATTTCCAATCATGGATCTGATTTTGTCTGCATTCTCGGTCAAATACACGAAATACACCTTGCCGCGAATCGCCTTTTCTGACTTTCCGATGGCCTGTCCAATCATCGTGTAGCTGTCTCCGTGACGGATACCATCAGCAAGAGTGTCGTAGTCATCTTGTGTCCACGCTACGCCTTCACCGTGATTGTCAGCCTTTACTGGCCGTTCCTTCAGACCGAGGTCGGTACAGCGCCTCTGAATCGCCCCGCCGGAACGATGTAAAATTGATGAGAGTTCAGAATATCCGTATTTGTGCTGCTTCAGCAAGCAGATGAGCCGGCTGTCTTCATCTGCCGTCCAAGGATCTTTTCTCTGGATTGAGAACGCTGTAAAATTCTTTCGTCGCTGCTCCGCTACCCAGTCAGGTTCTTCTCCGAGCGCCAACGGCTCCATTTTGGAGAAGTCAATGAATGAACGATTCTTCTCGGCCCAATCCCAAAACTCATCAACGTATATCACTCGCCAGCTGCATTTTTCTACGCGCTTGGTGTGAATCGGAAGGCCTCTGTTCTCGGCCCAGCTTTTCATTTTGTAGGTATATCCGGAGTTCCCGCCGGTTACTGCAATTACGAGCTGGTTGAATGTGATATACTCTCCTCCCATGAGCGACGGTCCAAGCCCAAGCCTCGCGACGCGAACCTTCACTGCGTTAACAGTTCTCCCTAAATGCTTTGCTATTGCCGGGATGGACCGAGACCCCCACATTTCCTGAAGGTATTCCTCCTCGTCTTGAGTCCACGGTACTTGCTTACCAAGGCGCATATTGCGGCGAGCGTTTGCAACGGCTCCGGCAGACCTTTTGAGGGCAGCACCCATCTCTGCATCTGACATCGTTTTGCAGTTTTCACGGATATATGCTGTTTCAGCCTCAGTCCATCTCTTGTAACTCATTTTTGCGGAGAATCAGGCTGATCGCCTCTCAACGAAGGCCCGGTAATTTTCTTCGCTTCCTCAGCCATCGCCTTGACGCCAGCCTGATATCCGCGCTGGTAGATGCGCTGCAGGTAGGCTTCCATCTGCGCCTTGTCCATGTGCTTGACGGCCTTGTAATCCTCACGCTTCATCATTGGTGGCATCCTCCTTTTCATCGTCCGGGGCATCATATGGCAAGACTTCTCTCGGCTGAGATCCGTTGAACGGGCCGACGATGCCGAGCGATTCCAGCTCATCGATAATTCTCGCCGCCTTGGCGTATCCGACGTTCATGCGACGCTGGAGCAGCGACGTGGTGGCTTTGTTCTCAGCCCGGACAATGCTTGTCGCTTCGGCGATTATCGGATCTTCAATTTCGGTGTCATCTTCCGCATCGTCTTCTCCGGCTCCCGTTTCAACAAGCGTCCCTTCGCTTTCCTCATAGCTTTCTGCCGGCTCTGCGCCTTCCGGGAGTTCCTCATCATCGGCTTCATCTTCATCGATTACCGGCATACGGCCCTTCAGAATATCTTTCTCCATGATGTCGCGGAAGAAATACTGCTGCCAGTAGGTGATCATCTTCATGAGCACCGTTTCAATTTTAGTGCGGAGCACCTTCGAGATCGTAAATGTCCCGCCGGAAACCTTGGTTTCGAGAATGCCATCCTTGAAAATCCACATCATCGAGGCATCCGGGCTGATGTATCCCTTTTCGTCCGCCGCCTCAAGCATAGACATCTGGGCATCCATGCCCTGCGTCGGTCGAATGGTGAAGGTGATCGGATAGGCGTCCTTGCGAAACCGGTATGTAAGCTCGTGTTCATCGCAGAGCCCCTGCATTTTCTTCTTTTGCGCGTCGTATAAAGAAATTTCACTCATTGTTTTTTTCTCCTTTCGGTTATCCGAGCAGAAGCAGCGTTCCGTTCCACGCTGTCTGCACTATGAATTCGGTCAGGTCTTTTTCAGTGACATATTTTCGCCCATAGGTTTCCTTCATGGCCGACCACACCAGCCACGGGATGCAATACACGCATCCGGACGAGAATCCGGCGAGCACGAAGCATCTGGCGCCGAGCTGCTGAAGCAGGCTCATGTACTCCGCCTGGGACTGAAGGACTCGGCTCTGCTCCATCCGATCCGTTGAAGTGAACTTTGCCTCGAAGATTACGGTCCTTCCTCCCTTGATGGTGCCTTTGTAGTCCGGCTGCGCCTGCTTCTCGAAATAGGCTACGAACTTTCCATTCCCGAGGCTTGCCGTCGGCCTCATCGGCTCCGGGGTCTTTTCAATAACCGCAAATCCGCGCCGCTTGTAATACTCAAACGAGGTGTCAAGGCGGTCTTCGAAAACCCTGCCTTTGGCCTTTGAAATTGCTCCTTGGAGCTGGCGCTTTGGGTCTTTTTCCTTCACCATTCGAAGATCCCCCAGAAAGTCCCGCCGCCAACGAACATCGCCATGCCGATGCAGCATCTGAGAACTATTTCCGAGAGCGGAATCAAGTCCAAGTCGCTGGCTCCGGCGGCTCCGAGAATTATGAGCAATCCGGAGACACACACAGCACCGCTGATTTTCTTAAATCTCTTTTTTGTCATGGCACTTCACTCCCACACATAGCCGTAGCAAAAAACGTGATCCCCAATCTCTCCCCACACACGGTCGTTTTCTCCGCCTCTGGAGAAATATACGACGTCTGACGGAAGAATTGACGGCCCATAGAGTGCGGCGCGTATGGCATCGTACTGTTCCTTGGCGGGATTCACTGTCCCGAGCAATTCAGCCGTTGAGAACTGAGGAACGCTTGTCCCGAAGCCGTCGAAGATGACCTCATGAACGGTATCCGGAAAGTCAGCGGAAACCACCCGATTCAAAACGACCTCTGCCACGGCCTGCTGTCCGTCTGCTGGCTGGTTCCCTGCTTCGTGGTAAATTACTTCGGCAAGCTCTTGAAGCTCGTTCTCGGTCATTGCAACGGCCGCATATCGTTCTAAAAGCTGTTCCCCGTCTGCCTGTTCCGCTTCAGTGTCCAGTTCTGCGATGTCCACCTGTGGCTCTTGCCTGTCGCCCTCCGTCGGCGCACTCGTTTCCGCTGTCGGCGTATTTGGCGCGCCTGCGATACAGTTTGCCTCCTTGCCGTTTAAGCCAACACGAGCGGCCACGACGGCGCAGAGGGCAACGACCAGAAGCGCAAGAATAATCGCCGGAGCGGAGGATCTCTTTCTGCTTTTTCTCATGACCTCTCCTTCCTCGCCCCCGATATGGCAAGACGTTGACCGTCTGCAAGGGCATTATTGCTTTTCAGCATTCTTTCGTAGGTTCGTTCAAAGCCGTCCATGTTGAACATCCGCGCATCTGGCGGAGCGAATTTATCAATTCCGCCCATGGCATCAATCACGCTCCGAGTGCGCGCCGGCATAATTCCGTAAGCATCGCTCAAATCCCCGTGGCACAGGTTCACAACGTTTCTTGCGTTGAGATATGCGTTTTTGACTTCATTTTCGATTTCCAGCGTAACGGAGTCTGCCTGTTCCTTCAGCTCGGCGATGGTGGGCGGGAACTTGCAGGATCTGCAAAGCCTGACAACCGCCTGCTGCGCAAGCCAAAAATCAACGTCTGACAGGCAAGCCGTCCAAAGCTCTATCGTTGGGCCGAGCTTTTGGATTCCGCCTTTGAACATTTCGGCGTTCGGATATGCCAGCATCATCACGGAGAATATCTCGGTCATTTCTTTCTTGGTCATTGGCCGTCCTCCTCGCTGAACATGGCGTGCAGCGTCTGCAGGTCGTTCATGGCGTTCGCGCTCGGTGAGCTTCGCGGCTGCTCTTTCCGTCCGGACATTTTGGCGAGCAGCTGGAGGTACTTCTCCCGGAATTTTGTCCCGCTGAGAATGTTCCCCTGCCAGAAGGCGTCTTCCTGAGAAAACTTAAGGACCCTCGCTATATCGTCCCATGCCCGACCATCCAGCCGATTGCACTTGTCAAAAGCGTCTGCCCATGATTGAAGCTTCCGTTCCTCGGACGGCTTTTGCGAAGGAAGCCTTTTGCAGATGCATTCGTCGAGATAAACCGCCGCTTTGTATGCCCGGTCTTCTGGATCAAAAGCCTTGCTTTTTTTCTTCGCGCGCGGAGTAGATTCTTCAATATCACCTTCACTTTCTATTACATCTTCAGTATCATTTTCAATTTCAATTTCATTTTCAGTGTTTGCTTGGGATTTTGCTTGAGCAAAACCCGAAGCAAAATCTTCATCGTTGCTTGCGGTTTTGCTTGCTTTTCCACCTTTTCGACCTGCCGAAGCCCTGGTATCACTCACTTTTCCGTCTTTAACCATTCGCTTCTGAAAAATGACGTCACCATCCATTGTGAGAACGCCTTCTTCCAGCAGTTCATTCAATGCGCGCTCGATTGTCTCTGCGTCATACGGCATCTGCCTAACGAGTTTCAAAGCAAAATCTGAAATTTGCTTGCCTGTTTGCTTGTCTTTTTGCTTGAGCAAAATTGTTCCGTAGTTATCAGACTTATGCATGATGCACATCAGCCTTATGTACACACCGGTACTCTCTGCACTGCATTCGTTGAGCTTCTCGTCAGTCAGGAAGTCCTGCACATATAACGGTAAATATGGCTGTTCACGTAATGCCATTGCTTAACCTCCTGATTCTTTATGAGTGGCCGCCCTCGCTGGGAGAGCGGCCTTGCTGATTCAAAACGGCAATTCTCCGTCATCTTCAATTTCGGAGAATCCACCTCCCGCGGCAAAGCTCTGCTGCCCAGAATAATTGCCTGCCGGAGCTGCCGGGGCGCGGTATTGCTGAGATTGCTGCGCAGCAGTGGCATCACCATCACGCTTGCTGTCTCCGAAATAAACGCTGTCTGCGACGATTTCTGCGGAGCGCCGCTTATTGCCTTCCTTGTCTTCCCATGGGCGGATCTGCAGGCGGCCGGACACGACCGCCATGCGCCCCTTGCTGAAATACTTGGAAACAAATTCGGCGGTTGAACGCCACGCAACGCAATCGATGAAATCGGTCTGTTTCTCGCTGCCATCCTTTGGAGCAAAGTCCCGGTCTACGGCAAGCGTGAATGATGCGACCGGGGTCTGGCTCTGCGTGTATCGCAGCTCTGGGTCGCGGGTAAGACGCCCCATAATGACGATGCGGTTAAGCATCCGCGCCACCGGCTTCAGACTTTGACGCGGTCGGCTCCAACTTTTTGCCGAAGACTGCTTCAAGAACGTATTCAACCTGATAGCCCTGGTTCAGTGCGAATCCGCTCCGGATTACGTTTAATTCAGCCTCTGCCTTCAGAAGCTTTTCGTATCGGTCAACGGTAATGCTGATATGTTCTGCATCCATGCAGATTTCCATTGTTCCGGACATAAGCTCCTCAATGCGGTTGTTCTCATCTTCGGAAAATTTAATCATTTGTAATAAGCCCCTTTCAAAGCATTGATGATATTGATCGCTTCTTTGCACTGTCCCACGTCGAACATTCCGATGTGCGTTTGATCGAGCGGGAGGTGCATCTCTTTTGCCAGCCACGCATAGGCGTCATTCCGCTTATGCTTAAACCGTCCATACTGCCACATCGGGTCAAAGACGGCGTGAGCAGCCTTTTTCCAATGGCGCAGTTCTGCGTTGGCAAGCCGGCCGAGCGGCTTATCCGTTCCTTTGTGAACGCCCACGTAGGCCATACATTGGCGGCAAAGATAGATTTTCCCGTAGCTCCGGCCGTAGACTACCTTGCTGTCGACATATTCGGTTTTACGACCGCAGTAATCGCAATAAACGTCTTTCAACGCTTCCATTCCTCCTTGTATCTGGCGATTTGGTCAGGAGTATCAGTCTCAATGCCCAGCTCCTGAGCCTCCGCAATGGCCCCGTCAATCAAATGCGCCATCTCCGCGGTATTCATCTCGTGCGTTGGTTTGTAGACGGCCCAGCATTTAACCGGCAGTCCGTTTTCAACGGTTTCTTTGTACATTCGAACGTACTTGTAATACTTCGATGCATCAGTGCCGGCAGGAAGCTTGAACGCCACGTGCAGACCATCTGCATCCGTATCGATTACGCCCCAGTCGATAACGAGCCGCTGTTTCACATCTGAGTCGCTTTGCCCGGTGGCCTGCGCAATCTTATTGACAAGCACATGGAAGTAAGCGTTGGCGTCTTTTGACCGGCGCAGCCGAAACTTCTTAATGTCGATTTCTACATCCGCGTCTTTGAGAGAGTCGAACCTTCCGCGAAAGTCAGCGTCAAGTTCAACGGTCACGCGCTGCTTTCGGTTCAACCCGAGAGTGAGATCAATCAGCCGGCCTTTCACCCGCAGCGCCCCTTTCCACATGGCCGTGAAGGTAAACATATTCGCCGCACGGGCCGATGTTTTTGTAAATCCAGTCGTCGCATTTTGCCTTGGACAGATGATTGTTCAGGACGTCCTTCTCGTAAATGTACTCGCCCCGCATCTTCTTGTCGGAAATTCGCTCCTGGATCTCTTCATCCTCGTAATTGCACTCAACGAGGTAGAGATCAAAGTCTGGGGCGGATATCCCGTTAAGGTCATTTGTGTCGGTCGCGTAGAAAACGCGGCCTTCCGGAAGGAACAGCTTGTACCCAAAATTGGGGACATTGTGATTGAGCGGGACCGGTTCAACCGAAAAGTTTTTATAGGCATATTTCCGGCGGTAAGTCATAACATCAATGTTTTGCGGTTGAACTCCGCATTCGAGCAGAGGCTGCGCAAGCCATGCCCCGCATCCCCAGCGCAATGCAGGTCGTTCCTCCGCCAGCCTGCGGATCGTAGAGTAGTTGAAATGGTCTCCGTGAATGTGGGTCAGAAGGACAATTTGAAGCTCGTGGGCAATGCGCGAGATGTGCTTGAAGGGAACGCCGCAGTCGATGAGGATGCGGTTTTGGATTTCTACGGCGTTCCCGGTCGAGCCTGTCGCAATGATATTGAACGAAATCTTAGATGGCATTCAGATCCACCTGCTCGGCGGCGTCTTGCCCATCTTCCTGCGCACCCGCGCCTTCAGGAGCTTCCTCATCGGCGTGGACGGGCATCGGTTCGCTTTCGGGCATGAGTGCCGGTACCGGCTCCGGATCTCCGATAAGAGTTTTGCCGGAGAAATCCATAAGCTGCGAATCCCGATCGATGGCCGTCTGAAGCTCTGTGGACATGATGCCCCACTTTGAAATCAACTGGCGGAGCAGGGTCTTTTTCGCCATGTTGTCGAAGTCCTTGTACCAGAAGGAGGAATATTTCCACTCATCGGCCTTGGAGATTGCTCCGGCCTGCAGCTGTTCATAAGCTTTCGCCGAGAACGCCTGACTGTATGTATCCGCGTGGTGCATCATTTTGGTCTTGCTCCAGTAGATGGACTTCCTGAACCCGTTGAGATATTCGAAATACGCCATGTACCCGACAATGGGCAGCGCCTCGCGGGTTTCGTCATCCTCAACGAAACTGAACTTCGGCTTTCCGGTAGTCTGATCTTTTCCGAGGTATTCGCCTTCGTGAATCTCCATGACGTCGAGGTCTTTGTAGTACCCGCTTCTGAGGGCGAGCTGAACATATCCCTTATACCCGAGGACGAATTGCGCCTTGATGGTTTCAGGGGACAGGAGTTCACCGGTTCGCCGGTCTACCTTTGCTTTCTGCTTGAACGGAATGATGTAATACTGACCGAGCTGCGGGGAAGGAGAAAGGTTCAGGCTCTCGCCCAGGAGTCCGCAGGCGAGGATGCTCGATGCCTCACAGTTTTGCAGGGCAGGCGTCGCGGATACGGCGGATGTGATGGACGCAACGAAGCTTCTCGCCCGGTTGGGGTCCTGCAGGGTATTACGAATCAGCGCCTTATAGTTTTCAGTCGTGATGGCAACGGAGAAACGGGATTTCTGCGTGCCCGGCTGAGCCATCTGATTATTTGCCTGTGACATATTCATAACCTCCATCTTCAAGGTACCGCTTCAGCTCACGCAGCATCGGCAGCGTGGCGGTAACGGTAAATGCTGCTCTGTACATTTTCTCGGTGGCCGGCTCGTCCGGTCGCTGGCCGACGCTTTCGGCTTCCTGCGGAATTGACAACTGCTCGGGGGAATCCGCTGCCGCTGCCGCCTGCACCTTTTGGATTGTTTCGGCTTGGCGCTCTCTGGCTGCTCGCATTTCATCTTGACGCCTTTGCTCCGCTTCCATAGCTTCGTGCCGGGCGCAGACTGTCGTAATTGCATTGCTGGCGTTAAGGCTTCGCTTGTACTCCACAAGGATTTCGGAATACAGCTCCTGAGTTTCAATCATGGCGAGATCGTCGGATACGCCATCGATGAAGGTCTTGGCGCTTGCCCTGAGGCTCTTCGGCGTGTCCGACATTTTCACGTCAATGCCGGCGCGCTCAAATGGTAGCCAGTCGATATTTTTGGAGGCGGCGTATTCGGAGAAATAGGCGGCGACATCAATTCGTTTTGCTTCCTTGAGGTCGTTCTGAACCCCATCGATGCGGGATTTGAGCTTTGCGTCCGCAGGATTGAAAACGTTTGTGATGTATTTTTTGTATGTAGCTTCGAACTGCTCGTAAGGTGCGAGAACCATTTTCTTCACAGCCTTGCGCTGAGTTTCAAGGTCGTCGAAGTCTTTCGTAAGCTTCGTCCGCATTCTTTTCACAGACGCCAGCGTATCCTCCGTGCATGGCATCGACAACGCAGTATCGGTGTCCTTCTTGACTTTGTCGCTGATCAGTTTCAGGCGTTCTTCGATGATTGGAAGCTGGCGGACGACAATCAATTTTTCAATAGGCTCGCCGCTCTGGACGGCCAATGCCTGATCTTCGTTACTCATTTTTCGCTACCTCCTCCGGAGTCGCCATGCGGGAGATCTCTTTCAGAAGGGGAATGATTCTCTCATCAACTTTTCCCTCCGGCATATCGGGATCGCACACCCGAACAATGGCGTCGCCGCGCTGTGTTTCGACCGCGACCAGGTCGCCTTCGCGGAGAGGAATTTCTGAGGTGTAGGTGTATACTCTCCCGCCATACAGGCCGGATTTTCTGTCCTTGAACTGGACGCCGATGTATTTCTGGTTATTCATGTTGATTGCTCCTTTACAGATTTTCTTTTGAGGTATTGGCGGACTTTGTGAGAAAGCCACGCCTGCATTGTGTCGAATCCATCTTCCCGCACATATCGTTGCAACGCCTCATACTCGATATCTTCGAGCCTGCAGGACACCCGGCAGCGCAGGCGATGGCGTTCTGACGCTCGTTTTTCCTCTGGATGCTCCAATGTATCTGGCTGTTCCGGATCCGGCTCCAAGGCGGGTGGTTCATAATCCGGCGCGGGGAATGCCGCATACAGCGCCTGGAATCCTTCTGGGTGCAGCACAACACCGTATTTTTCCGGCTTCGCGCATTTTGAGAGAAGCGTTTTGTCAAAGCTGGGGAACTGTGCTCGAACAATACGCACCGCTTCTTTCGGCGCGATATCTCCGGCAGCCATTACGTCCTTCAGGTTCGTCATAACGCTCGAACCTCCTTGTGTTTGACAGCCGGGGAGAATGCTGATATGATTCTGGTGGATTCAGTTCTTGGGGTCGTTCCTGTGTCAGCAGGACGGCCCTTTTCTTTTTTGTCTCGGCAGTCACATCGCTCACCGGGGTCAAGATTGCAACCGCAGCGAGGGCAAACGCGGTAATACATTACGCACCTCCCTGCGAGAAGACCTTGTTGGCAAGATTTGCAATGGCAGCGCGGAGACGCTCTGCTTCGTTGTCCTCCAGTCCAACAATGTCCGGCTCTCCGTTGCGGTACCCATCTTTCATGATGACAATGGTTCCTACAATGGGCTGCTGGTGAATATGAGTGCCGTACAAATAACTTCCGATCGGGTTGAGTGGGAGACCCTTCAGGAGCCCCTCTTCGTTGACAATCATGCAGTACGGATCTTGAAGGAACACCGGGTTCACGTGCTCAATGTACCCACCGACGACTTCACCGACAGTCTTAAACAGCGGTTCTCCGAAGTCTTGAATTGACATTGCTTTTTCTGCGGTTATAACGACTCCTTTCATTTTGCTTGCTCCTTTCTTGGTGCTTACACACCGTAATTTCCGAGAATTTCAGCCTTGATGTCCGCAGGAAGAAGTTTGATTTGCTCTTTTAGTGCCGCCTCGTATCGGTACTCGAACACTGTCAATATCCGAGTTCCGCGGATTACCGCCCATCCGTTCGGATGCCGCACGACTTCAAGGCTTTCGGATTCTATGTATGCAGTCCCCATTGGTTCGCTCCGTTGCTTTGTTATTTGCTGTTGTAGCAGCTTTCTGGTTTTCCACCTGCAGCCGCTTTTCTGGCAAACCGCGCCGCCGTCTTTGCGTCTAAGGCTTCACGGCCTCCGGGAGTAGCCAGAATAGTTTTAAGGAGTTTAATCGTCCCTTCGGAAAGTCTGTCTATTGCTGGCTGCGGTATCTTGCCGATGTCTATGTAGGTCGTGTCCATGCCTGCCTCCTTTCACGGTGTTTAACCGGTTACACACCATCGGCAAAAAAAATCTTGTCCACCGTGGTGTTCAAGGCCTGCGCAAGTTTGACCAGCGTTTTGGTCGAAACAGCTCTATTTGTGCCGTTTTCAAGGGCAGATACTGTGCCTCGACTAACGCCGCTTTTCTCGCAGAGCTCCTCCTGGGACATTTTGAGGGAGACTCTGATTTCTTTAATTCTGTATCCCATGTAAGCTACCTCCTTTCAAAGTGTTTAATCGGCTGCACAGTCACATAGTACACCTCAAATTTCAGCGTGTCAAGAGGATTGAACAAATTGTGTTCAATTTATTTCACAAATACAATTGACATTGCAATAGATGGGAATGTATAATGAATTGAACATAGCGAGGAGGAATTCAGCATGGATTTGCGAAGTTTTTTAATTAAATACAGGTCTGAGCATGGCCTTTCGCAGCGCCAATTTTCTGAAGCGTGTGGCATGTCAAATGGATATATATCAATGATTGAACGCGGCAAGAATCCAAAGACACAGCTGCCCGTAACTCCGACACTTACAGCGTTAAAGAAAATTGCCTCAGGTATGGGAATGACTCTGTCTTCACTGCTCACAGAGGTTGATGACATGGAGGTTAATCTAACCGGAGATTCGTCAAAGAAAAAGACCGCCCTCAACAAAGAGAGCGGTCTGATGGATGGTACCGATTCTGAAATTGTGAGCATTATTTTGTCTCTATCTCAGGATAAAAAGGCAGAGGCACTTCGTTATCTTCGCTATCTTGCAAAGAGCGAAGATATGTAAATAGCGCACACTTGCTGTCCGCCGGCACATCTTCGAGAAGGCGCAGTAGTTCCAGGACTTTCTTGCTTGATGCCATATTCGCCGCTCCTTTCTTTTATTCTGCCGGCAGTGTAGTTAGTGTACCACGGTTTGGTATTTATTGCAGAGAAAAGATAATTAATAACTTTCGACTGACTTCGACCAGTGATATCCTGTATGTGTGGATTTTATGTTGTTGGGGAGGATTTGTATGAAAAGGGGTTTACTTGTTTCCCTCATCGTTGCATTGCTTGTTTTTGCTACTTCATGCGGAAGTAATAGCAATTCGATAAATAGCTCAACCGACGAAGACGGTAATCTTGTTCTTGATAGCGACGGGAGAAGGACCGTAATGATAAATTCTCTACCGCATGATATGCCATATAACGATTTAAGCATATCATTGGAAAGCGTAGAAGTGTATGAGAACGAGGTGAATTATTCTCACACGCTATTCATTGTCACAACAATTGGAGTATCTGGACTTGATGAAGAATCATTACATTGGCTTATGGAGAGCGATCTAAATGTTTCGGCGTACATAACTTGTGCGGATAATGATTACGATTTTAACTCAGCAACAAAGCTTGGGTCGCTGCTCCTCTCTGATGGAAATCTTATTTTTGTAAGCACGTCCGTCTTTGGCAAGGAAAATCGACACAGTTTCGCCGGGTCTGAAATATGCGTTTCCGTATCAATCAATCAAGAGGGAGAAAACGCTAAAGAAGAATGCGCGCAATACTCTTACTCGGCTCCTGATTTAATTCCAGACGCTGATGAAATTCAGCAGCCATTAAATGAGCATATAGCCGACTGGCTATACGAAAGAGCGGATTCGCTAAAACCATAGATTTTTGAATTGAGGTGACGCCGTTGGCAAAAAAGAAATCGCTGCCGAGTATCCAAGTGGAGGCGGACGGCGTTGAGTATGCGCGATATAGTAGCCACGCCCAAAAGGATGCCAGCATTGAGCAGCAGATAGAGAAGTGTGATGAATTCGCATCTATAAATAAAATCCATATCATTGAGAGATATAAGGACAGGGCAATTACCGGAAAGACTGATCGGCGCGCCGACTTCCAGCGGATGATGCACGATGCAGAAAAAGGGAAATTCAAATATGTCATAGCATGGAAATCAAATAGAATGGGTCGCAATATGCTGGAAGCGATGTTGAACGAGGCGAAGCTTCAAGACCTGGGAATCCGGGTTCTGTATGTTGAGGAGGACTTCGACGATACCGCAGCCGGGAGGTTTGCGCTCCGGTCCATGATGAATGTCAACCAGTTTTATAGCGAGAATATGGCGGAAGATATCAAGCGAGGGCTGTACGACAATGCCGCAAACTGCAAAGTTACCAACGGGCATCTTCCGTATGGCTACAAAGCGGACGAAGATTTGAAGTATACGCTGGATGATTCAAGGGCCGCTGTCGTTCGGGAGATATTTACACGCGTCTCTTGTGGAGAAGCCATTGTTGATATCTATACAGATCTTAATTTGAGAGGGCTTACAACCTCTCTCGGAAACCAGTGGGGGAGGAGCAGCTTCAACAAGCTGTTGTCGAATGAGCGGTATCTGGGTATATATATTTACGGAGACGTCAGAATTGATGGCGGGATTCCTCGAATTGTTAGCGATGAATTGTTTTACAAGGTGCAGGAGGTGTTGAAAACGAAGAAGAACGCCAGAGGGCGTCATCGTAATGATGCGGCCGATTATCTGCTTACCGGGAAATTGTATTGTGGGCATTGTAAAAGTCCAATGACTGGAATTTCAGGCACAAGCCGGACTGGCGCTTTGCATTACTATTATGTTTGCCAAAAGAAGCGGCAGGAAAAGTCGTGCGAAAAGAAGAACGTCAAGCGTGATGAAATCGAGTTGCAACTCGCAAGAGCCATAAAGGAATATTGCCTGACCGACGATCTGATTGAGTGGTATGCAGACAAAACTGTTGAATATTTCAAACGTCAGTCTGAAACCGACCATATCAAAGATTTGCAGGAAGATCTGGCTAACACGCAGCGCAGCATAAAAAACACCCTCAAGGCCATTGACGCCGGGATTATCACAGAAAGTACCCGGACTCATCTTATAGAATTGGAGGCAAAACAATCGAGGCTTTCTGGAGCAATCTCTGCCGCAAAATCCGATGTCGTGCAAGTCGACCGCGAGGATCTAATTAGCAGCATGGAAATGGTGCGGGACGGAGATACCTATGACAAAAAATATCAAGCGCTGCTGTTCGATACTTTTCTCATACGGGTCTATTTATACGATGACGATCTGGAACTCATATTTAGTTGCCCTGGTGTTAAAAACTCAATAAGAATTCCGTTGGATATTTCAGCAGTTGAAAATACAGAAGAAACAGCCACCTCAACGGTTCGTTTAAGCTCAACTTTGAGCCACCATATAAGAACGCTAATATTGATACGGTTAGTATCGGTGTTAGCGTTCTTATTTTATGCCCGAAAAGCCTGTATTTACAGGCTTTTTTGTGTTTCTACACTCTATCACTTCTTTCACCTATACGAAAAATGCACCCGCCGACCGTGTAAATTTGCCCTTTTTTATACCCTCGCAGAACGATTGCTTGCAAGGGGGTGCAAATTTCGGAGGGGGGTGCATTTTTTCATAGAGGGGGGTGCAAACGAAAAAAGAGGCCAAGCCTTACAGCTCGACCTCAATCTCTGTGCCGTTCTTAAACTCAAACACCATCCTGCCGTCATGGAAAACCGTAGCCTTTTCCAGCAATCCAACCCACAGCCTTTCGTTCCAGCTTTCGAGGACGAGGGGCTGTTCTTTTATGGATTCAATGAAAAGCCTTAGTTCACGGTCGCGGTCTTGTTTCCGTGTCCGCTCGTCGCTCAGTTCGTCCACTCGTTTTGTGGCTTTCTCGTAACGCTTGACCAGCGCATTGTACTTTTTCGTGTATTCCTCTTGGGACTGCGCCGAAGAAGCGTTTTCCCTTACGCAGGACTTGACCATTTCGGCAACTACTTCGATTTCCTCTGACAGCCGGTCGATTTGCGCATCCAGTGCCGTGCAGTCCGAAACAGCCAATCGCATGAGCTCACAGTCGCTGATAACTGACTCGCGGCTTGCAATAAGCCGGTCGTAGGCAATCAGGAACTTCTGCTGGATGGTCTCCGCATCGAGGTGCGGCGTAGCGCATCGCTGTTCGCCTTTGAATTTACTGTTGCAACGCCATATCACCTTGCGGTAGGTGTCGGTGGAGTGCCAGACCTTCTGCCCATAGAATCCACCGCAATCGCCGCAGACCAGCTTGGACGAAAACACGCTGTTGCCGCTGTAGGCTCTGCCGAGCGTCTTTCGGCGGGCAATCTCTGCCTGCACCATGTCCCATTCGACAGGACTGATAATAGCTTCGTGGCTGTGTTCCACATAATACTGCGGCACTTCGCCCTCGTTGGGCTTCATCTTTTTCATCAAGAAATCGACTGTGAACTTCTTTTGCAGAAGAGCATCACCCTTGTATTTCTCATTGGAGAGCATACTGTTTACCGTGGTCTGGCTCCATTTCTTTTTGCCGGAAGGTGTCGGAACGCCCTGTGCATCAAGGTATCGGCAAATTCCGGCAGGCGTCTTTCCCTCAAGGAAAAGCGTATAGATGAGCCGTACAATGGTGGCTTCCTCCTCGTTGATAACAGGAGTGCCGTCCGCGCCTTTTTCGTAACCGAGGAATTGCTTGTACGGCATACTGACTTTGCCATCAGCAAAACGCTTTCGTTGCCCCCATGTGACATTCTCGGAGATTGAGCGGCTTTCTTCCTGCGCAAGGCTGGACATTATCGTGATGAGCAGCTCGCCCTTGCTGTCGAAGGTGAAAATGTTCTCTTTTTCAAGCAGTCATTGATTGCTACCATATCGTATTGGAAAGTTGAGAAAAGTGCCGTACTGCGGCCTTTTGTTGCTCTCAAAAGTGTGTATCGTGGCGCTTCGTGACCGACCGTTTAGAAGATTAAAACACCAAATAAACACCAAGCTGCAAGGCAATCTGTGCCTGTCATACAGCTTGGTGTTTTTCTGTGTGGGAAGGCTTTTCTGTGCTGTGCCTCTCATACATCCGCCGTAGCCAGCGCCGTTGAAATGGCGTCGGAGGCTTGCTTCATGGTTTCGGCAAAGACGTGAGCGTAAATCGTCTCAGTGGTGCGTGTGTCCCTGTGGCCCAGATGCTCGGAAATCACCTTCACCGGCACACCCATGTTTATCAGGAGCGAGGCGTTTGCGTGGCGCAGGTCGTGGATATGTACATCCGGGAAATCGTGCTTGGCGAGAAGCTGCTTAAATTGCAGGTTGATATAGGATTTTGCCATGTACTCGCCGTATGACCCGGTGAAAACGGCTCCACGGTCAATCCAGCGTTTTCCTACAGCTTTCCGGCGCTCGTCCTGCCATTCCTTCTGCTCACGCAGGGTCTCCACCAATTGTGGCGGCAGCGCAATCACGCGGGCGCTGCTCTTGGTCTTGGGCGTGGTGAGCCGGTATTCTCCGTCCAGCCGGTAAAGATTGTACTTGACTGTAAGCATGGCCCTGTCCAAATCGACTTCATCCCAGTGCAGGGCGGTCAGCTCACCGACACGCATTCCAGTGTATAGGAGCGTTTTTATTACCCTCGGCAACTGCGGATTGGTAAACTCATCGAGGAAAGTCATCAGTTCTTTACATTGCTCGGCATCAAGGTAGACGCGCTCCTTTTCCTCTCCGGCAGGCGTGGTGGCGTTCGTGACCGGATTTTTCAGCAGGAGCTCCTTTTTTACCGCAGTCGAGAAAATAGGTGACAGCGCTGTGCGGATACGCTTTATGGTACCCACGTCCAGACTGCCACCTACTTCTTCTACAATAAATATGTCTTTCAACTTTACGCCCAGTGCCTCGGAAATCCTGACGGCAGTTTCCTTCAGGACCGTTTCACCGTTACCGAGAGTGCGCAGTGTGTTCATGTTCACGCCGGACTTGCGGGCCAGCGGTCGGCGGGTACCGTACTCCAGCGTGGCAACGTCGCGCAGCTTGTAAGTTTCCCGTTTGCGACCGTCCCGGTACAACTCGTTGAACAGAGCGTCTATCCTCGCCGTGTTGATGTCCTTCAGCTTCATATTGCCGATATACGGCAGTACATATAAGTTCATCAATTCCCGGTTATTTGCATAGGTGGCCGGTTTCAGCTTGTGAACGGCGATCTGCTCGTAATACCATGTCGCCAATTCCGAGAAGCGGATGTTCTCGTTCATATTCACCATGCCTTCACAGTGCTTCTCAAACTCGTAGGCATAGGCCATCGCCAGCTTGTCCGCTTTGCCCTCGGTCACACCCTCTGGCGGCGTGAACGTCGTATTTTTGCGTATCTGCTTACCGTATATATCGTAGCCCTGCGACACCATAATTCTGTAGGTGTCGCCTCGTTTCTGTACGCTCGGCATCTGCCATCCCTCCATTCCGTAGTGGTATGTTCGCTCTGAACCGTGAAGAAGTCAACTCATTCTTCTGGGTCAGGGCGGTTTATTTTTATCGTCCGATCCTCAATGGCAAGCCCTCGCTTAACAAGCTGCCTGAGAATGAATTCTTCGATATATTTCTGCAAATCCCAGATGAAATAGCCCTCAAGGTCAATGTTCCCCATGTGGCTGCGGTCTACATTGCCCTCCTCGACGGATTTAATCTGGGACGATTTGAGCGCGGCATCGTCAAGGAAATCGTAAAAATCTCGGTCGGAGAGCAGTTCGTTAATGGTTTCCATGAGAGTAGGCCCACCCTCGAAGGAAGCGGCGTCCTTTGCTCTTTTGAGCATATCTATTGCCTCCTCGGAGAGGCCCAGTTCCTCATGGATGGATTTATTCTCGGAACTGACGCCCGTCAGCAGGTAATCCACAGATACGCCGAAGAACTCCGCTATCTTGACAAGCGTTTCCGGCGTCGGCTGCGTCTCTCCATTCTTATATAAGCTCACAGTCTGCTGCCGGATGCCGATTGCTTCCGCGAGCTCTTTGAGCGTGGTCTTTGCGTTTGTCTTTGGATGATGGTCAAGCAGCTCTCTCAACATCTTGGGGAACATCCCGTCATATCCAACTACTTGTAGCGCCATCGCCATATCTCCTTTAACTTTCGTTTTTCTTGAACTTTCTATTTTGCATTTCGGTTCTATTGATATTTCGCTTTTCCTGTGATATTATCATCATAACAAGCAAAACGAATGTTGTCAAGAGAAAATAAAGGAAAACGAAAAAAGATTGGAGGTACCGAGGATGGCAAAGAAACCACTGGATAAAGCGGCGGCGGAGGCCCGGAGGGAATATTTCCGGGCATGGCGCAGGAAGAACGGCGACAAGGTCAAGCAGTATAACGCCGACTACTGGCGCAGACAGGCCGAAAAGAAACTCACGGAGGAGGCGGGTACAAATGGAACAGCCAAACATGATGACGGTGCGTGAAATCGCCCGCACGGGCTTGCTCTCGGAGCACGCGCTCCGGCTCATGCTGAAAGCCGGTAAACTCCCGGCAATTTACATCGGCAAAAAGGCGCTCATCAATTACGATAAGCTGTGCGCTGAACTGCAAGGGCTTGAGGCGGATTTCGCGGCAGAGCCTGTAAGCGACCCGTTCCTGCCGACGCTGCCGGGTGGAACCCCGTTCAGGCGCGGCTGACAATTAAAACTGGGCTTGGCCCGGTCGTTTCCCGGAAGCGGATGTCGACCTAAAACAGATTATGGGATTACTATGCCCGAAGGAGGCGGAGAATGAAAAACCGCAAACGGCAGCGGGAGAACCGCAAAGAAGAAAAACTGGATAAAACGAATCATACGGGAGTAAAAGATTTGACTCCATACAATGCCGTCCGGCTGATGCGTAGCGGCAAAATTTATGACATCAAATATAAATGAACAGCGCCATAAGCGCTCCGCAGAAAGGAGGTGGCGAGATGGAGAAGCGAATGCCGGACCCCATGCTGGAGCTAAAACAGATGCGGATCTGGATGCTGTGGCGCTGGGAAGTCAAGGAAAATGGTGAGCGCACGAAGGTGCCTATAGCTGCTGGCGGCGGCCCGTCCGGTACCACAGAGAAGTGGAACCGTACATGGGTCACATATGATGAAGTGGTAAAGGCGGAGGAAAAAAATCCTGCAGCGGCCGGTATCGGCTTCAAGATACCAGAAGGCTACTACTTCATTGATATAGACCACAGAGCGCTTACTGACCCGCTTGTGCAGACGATTCTTTTACGGCATGATTCGTATGCGGAATACTCGGTCAGCGGCACCGGCATCCACCAGTACGGTAAATGCGATTTTACGCAAATTCCCACCTATATTGACAAAAACGGAAAGCTGAAGCTCGACGGGCAGTTCTATACGAAAAATCCCAATAACGAAATGGAACTGTACATCGGCGGCATCACAAACCGCTTCGCAGCCTATACCGGAAATGTGATTGAAAACAAGCCTCTCCGGGAGTGTACCGCCGCTATCCTTACTACCTTAGATAAGGATATGCGCCGCGCGAGAAAGGTCAAATACAGCGTCAAGCGTGACGGAGAGAAGGTTACTTTCGATCTTATTTGCAATCTCCGCAAACAGAAAAACGGCGAAAAATTCTGTAAATTGTTTGACAAGGGAGACTTCAGCGACTACGGTTCCCAGTCTGAAGCGGACGCGGCGCTCTGCGCGTTGCTCGCATTCCGTGCAGGACCGGACCCGGAAATGATAGACGCCGTCTTTCGGCAGTCGGCATTGTACCGGGATAAATGGGATCGAGAGGATTACCGGGATGCCACCATTGCCCTCGGCATCGAAGCCTGCCACGGCGTGTTCCACAAGTCAAAAATGGATCACCCGTACTTCATCCTTTTTGACGATGATGGTAAGCCCTTTGTATCCGCTCCGCTACTGGCCAAATATATTCGTGAAAACCAGAGATACATCCTCGTCCGGGACAATGGCAAACAAGGCACACTCATCTACGTTTATAAGAACGGCTGCTACCGGCTATATGCCCCGGATATGATGAAGGGCGTCATCAAAGGCTATATCGCGGCGTATGACGAAACATTGGTAAGAATGACTCTCGTCAGCGAAGTGTATGGCCAATTGACTACAGACCTTAACTATGTCAGTCAGGATGAGCTCAACGCCGACGAGAGTCTTATCAACTTTACCAACGGCCTCTTGCGCGTGACAGCAACGGAACTGACGCTGCTGCCACACTCCCCGGATGTTCTATCGACTATTCAGATTCCATGCAGATGGACCGGGCATCCAGAGCCTACGCCGACCTTCGACCAGTATATCGTGGACTTCACAAGCGTCGATAAGGCCATCGAGCAACTGCTTTTGGAATTTATGGGCGTTGGTCTTTCCAACGTGAAGGGCTGGCGTATGAAGAAGTCGCTGTTCATGGTAGGCGATGGCGATACCGGAAAATCCCAGCTAAAAAGCCTCACAGAGCTGTTGCTCGGTAAGGGTAATTTCATCGGCATCGACCTGAAAGAGATTGAGGCCCGGTTCGGCACCGGTGCTATCTATGGTACCCGCCTTGCCGGTAGCTCAGATATGAGCTTTCTGTCCGTGGACGAGCTAAAGACCTTCAAAAAGATCACGGGCGGCGACAGTCTGTTCGCGGAGTTCAAAGGACAGCAGGGTTTTGAGTACACCTACAACGGCCTGCTCTGGTTCTGCATGAACCGGCTCCCCAAGTTCGGCGGCGACGACGGCCAGTGGGTCTATGACCGCATTATGGTCGTAGAGTGTAAAAACGTGATTCCGAAGGACAAGCAGGATAAGACTCTGCTTGACAAAATGTACGCCGAGCGCGAGGGCATCGTCTACAAGGCTGTCAAAGCCCTCCAGACAGTCATTTCCAACAGCTATCGCTTCTCCGAACCGGATTTCGTCAGCAAGGCTCGTGACACCTATATGTGCGAAAACAATACCGTTATTAGCTTCTATCACGAGTGCATGGCAGAGCGCCCACAGCCGGGTACGGTTAAGGACACCTGCACCACTGGGAAGGTTTATGACGTCTATAAGGCGTGGTGCCACGACAACAATAATGGCTACGCCAAGACCGCCAAGGAGTTCCGTGACACGCTGGCCGGGATGCTCGGCAGCACGTTTAAAGGTATGACCATTCATACAGACAAGGGCACCTGCTACCGCGACCTCACGCTCACGATCGACGCAAAGCAGCAGTACCAAAGGGAGTACGGTTATGATGAGCTTCTCGGCTGACAGTTCTGACAGTTCTCTGACAGTTTCAGGAGCAAACTGTCAGTCAAAAAAGCCAGTAATATCAATGGTTTCACGCTCATGCTGACACTTCTGACAGTTCTTTCAACTTCTCAGCCGATTTGAGTAAAGTTAAGAAGCAAATAAAAAGTGAGATAAGGATTGTATGAGCGTGGGATAAACACAGAAAAAGTGTCAGAACTGTCAGTCAAGTCTGGAAAGCCTTGATATGACTATGTTTCCGGCGTTTTGAAACTGTCAGAGAACTGTCAGTCAACTGTCAGAACTGTCAGTCGCAAATGTAATCCGAGCCGTGGATGGGGGCCTAACCCGTTACCCCACTCACGGTGTTTTTATGAAAGGAGGGAAAACGACATGAATCTGATCGATTTGCTGTACGGCAAGAACCACGACAGCGCCAAAGGCAAACTGCGCCTGCAGAATCGCGCTGGTGAGCCGGTTACGGTGACCAAGGAAATCCGCTATACCGTCGCAGACGGAGCGTCCAATGTCCACATCAACGGCTATGAAGATTTAGCCCAGTACTGCCGAAGGGCCGGATACACCTATCGTTCCGGCAAGACGGTATAACCATAACAACATTTGGAGGAAAAACTTATGAATAACGAAAAGAATTATCTCATCGGCACACCTGAATACGACAAGCACTTCTGGAACGCCATGCGCGGAGCAAAAATCGACACGGCTCTGGAAGCTGGCAGAAGCAGCGTTACCAACTCCTACGCTCTGCCGAGCGCCGCAAACAACAAATACACGGCGGCGCTGGCCACTGAAAGCCTGTTCCGGCAGATCGGTACAACTGTTATGGCCTACGATTCCGAGTACCGCATTTTTGCCCACGACTGCGATGATCTGGCACAGTGGGTTCAAGAGGGCGGCAAGCTCCCGATCTTTGATGGCGCGAACGACTTTACCCGGTACAAGGTAGATAGCTGGAAACTGGGCGCACTCGTGAAGCTGGATGAGGATTTTGTGCGTGATGCTACCTTTAATGTGGAGGACTATCTTGTACGGCGTCTGGCAAAGAATTTCGGCAGGGCCGAGGACGCCGCCTTCATCAGCGGCACCAGTGAGCAGATGCCCACGGGAATCCTCAACGCCACGGGCGGCGCGGAGATCGGCTGCACCGGCAGCATCACATACGACGACGTCATCAAGCTGTACTTCTCTGTCAAGCCGGAGTACCGCAAGAACAGTGTATGGCTCATGAACGACGAGACTGCGCTGGCTCTGCGTACACTCAAGGATAGCTCTGGGAATTACCTCTGGCGCGACAGCGATGACACCATTCTCGGCAAGCGTGTGGTCATGAACAGCGCCATGCCCTCTGTGGCGGCAGGCGCAAAGCCGATTGCCTTCGGTGATTTCAGTTATTACTGGGTCATTGCCCGTGGCCCGGTCAGCGTGGTGCCTATTGTGGAACACTTTACGCTGAATCAGCAGATCGGATATCTGGCGTTTGAGTTCCTTGACGGAAAACTTATCCGTCCGGAGGCCATCAAGGTGCTGCAGATAGCCGAATAAGCCATAATAACGGGTGCAGGGAGCATCAAAATGGCGCTCTCCGCCCTTAATACCCCGTTTGATTCCGCGCACGAACGCAGATGACCCCACGCCGCTTCCAAAGATGTAAAACTGTGGAGATTTAACCCGCCCCTACCGGGTCTGGAAAGGAGGACAGCATGGATGAAAAGACTGTCGGAGTAACCGAAAAAGTTATCGACGACACGCTCTACGTTATCGAATCGGTAATCAGCAGCGCCGCCAAAGAGACTGCTTACGACAAGCTGAAACGCCTGATTCTGAACGAATCCGAAAGTCAGAGAATAAAGCTGGCTTCTTAATACAATACCGCTTGACTTCTTCGCGGTAGTACGCGAATATGTAGTACCGCTTGAAGACTGTCGGAAAGGAGGAAAAAATGAATACAAACAGACAGTCTTATACTGCTGCGAAGAACGATAGCGTCACAGCCCTTTACTGCCGCCTGTCCCGCGACGATGAGCTGCAGGGCGACAGCAACAGCATCAAAAACCAGAAGGCCATTCTCCAGAAGTACGCCGATGACAACGGCTTCGGCAACACCCAGTTTTTCGTTGACGACGGATACAGTGGCACGAACTTTGATCGTCCCGACTGGCAGCGCCTGATGGCGCTTGTGGAAGAAGGTAGGGTCGGCGCCATCATTGTAAAGGACATGAGCCGTCTCGGACGCGATTATCTCAAGGTCGGCTACTACACCGAAGTCCTTTTCCCCGGTTCCGACATCCGCTTCATCGCCGTCAACAACGGCATCGACAGCGCCAATCAGCAGGACAGCGATTTTACCCCGTTCCTCAACATCATCAACGAGTGGTACGCCAAGGACACCAGCAAGAAAATCCGCGCCGTGTTCAAGGCAAAAGGTCAGGCCGGAAAGCCGCTCTGCACCAATCCGCCATATGGGTACGTCAAGGACCCGGAGGACAAAATGCGCTGGGTTGTAGATGAAGATGCCGCAGAAATTGTACGGCAGGCTTTTCGCCTCTGCATGGACGGTTACGGCCCTACGCAGATAGCCAAAGAGTTTATGAAGCGCGGCTATAAGAATCCTACTGCTCACGCCAAGGATATGGGCTACAATCCGCCAGATAATCGCACCAACGCTGGCGACTATATCTGGGATACCAGCACCATCGTACATATGTTATCCCGGCAGGAGTATCTGGGGCATACGGTCAACTTCAAGACCTACCGCAAGTCCTATAAGCAGAAAAAGCAGCTCAAAAACGACCCGTCTGAATGGCAGGTTTTTAAGAATACCCATGAGGCGATCATCGACCAAGAGACTTTTGACATCGTTCAGCGCATCCGCGATGGCAGGCGGCGTTGGACGCCGATGGGCGAGATGCCGATTCTCTCCGGTATGCTTTTCTGCGCGGATTGTGGAGCCAAGCTGTATCAGGCGCGAGGGCGCGGATGGGAACACGACAAGGAGTATTTTGTCTGTGCCACTTACCGCAAGGTCAAGGGTGGCTGCAGTTCTCACCAGATACGCAACGTGGTGGTCGAGGAACTGTTGCTCGATGGCATCCGGCAGATCACCTCATTTGCCAGAGCTCATGAGGACGAGTTCGTGCAGATGGTTACTTCAGAGACGCGAATGGCCCTCGACAAGAGCCTGAGGGCCAGCAAACGAGAGTTGGAGCAATCACAATCGCGTATCGCCAAGCTGGACGACATCATCCAGCGGCTCTATGAGGATAATATTTCCGGCAAGGTTTCTGACGAGCGTTTTGCCAAGATGACCGCCAACTACGAAACCGAGCAGCATACCCTTGAGAGCCGTGCGTCTGAATTGAAAGCCTCCATGACCGCCGAAAATGAGAGTTCACTCAACGTCGACCACTTTCTCGCCCTTGTGCGAAAGTACACGAATATACAGGAGCTCACGGCGGAGATGATTCGCGAGTTCGTGGAAAGAATCTATGTGTACAAAGCGGAGCGCGTGGACGGCAGACGGGTACAGCGCATCAAAATCGTATGGAACTGCATTGGCGAATTCACGCCGCCAACTGCAAAAGAGCAAGAAAAATCGGCATAGCCGGTAAATACATACCAAGCTATGACGATTTTTTCCGGGATTATAAATCCCTAAGACGCACCCTCAAATGGCGGGGCTTTTTGCAGTATCGGTATATATTATTCGCCGTCGTCCATTATAAGGCCGTAGCCGCCGTTCTTTCTGCGATACACAACGGCAATGGCGCCTTCCGCTTCGTCATCCCTGAACACGAAGAATTCATGGTCAAGCAGATTCATCTGCAGGATGGCTTCCTCGGGGGACATAGGCTTTATGGGGAACTTCTTGCTGCGCACGATGCGGAATTCCTCTTCCTCGTCGTCCTCTGCCGGGGCATAGGACGGCATCTCGTCCAGAACGACGTCCGCGCCCTCTCTCAGCTTCTTGGCAAGACGGGTCTTATTCTTTCTGATCTGCTGCTCGATGGACGCCACGCCGGAGTCGATGGAGGCGTACATGTCGTTGGTAAGCTCGCTGGCGCGGTAAAACATGCCGTTGTTGTGGATTGTGATTTCGGCGAGGAAGCGTCCCCTCTCAATGCTGAAGGTGACGTGGGCGTCTCCCTCGGTCTTGAAAAGGCGGTCCAGCTTGCTGATCTTTTTGACTGCGTAGGCTCTCAGCTCCTCTGAGGTATCCATTCTCTTTTCGGCAAAAGTGAACTTCATTTGTGTCAGCTCCTTTCGTTTGCATGCAGACGGGCACTGTGGGAGCTCCCTTCTGTAATTTTATTGTATCACACCAGCGGCTCAATTTGAAGAACATTCTGTAAAAATCATACAAGTTTTACTGAGAACATCGGCGTATATACGAGCCTGCCGTCAACTCTGTCGCTTTTCATAAGCTCCATGCTTTCCACCAGCTGCTCCGCCCTGTATTTTGGCAGCGCGTCAGTGGAAAATCCGCCGGGTATCTTCACCTGCCTTGCCACGGTAAGATGCGGGGCAAATTTTCTCTCCTCCAGGGCAAAGCCCCTGGCGCGGAGCTCCTCATTCAGTCGGGCGGCCAGGGACGTCAGCTCCGGGCACTCCTCCGTTCCCAGCCACAAAATGTCCCCGCCGGGCCTTTTGAATACGCCTGCCTCCGACAGTCTCAATATAAAGCTGTGCCCTGCGGCCGCCTCCATGGCAGAGCGGATGTCGCTCAGCCGTTCCCCGGTGCATTCGCCCAGAAAGGCCAGCGTAAGATGTACGTTTTCCCCGGGTGTGAAAACGCCGCTGGAGCCGGCGCCCTTCAGCGCCCGCTCCGCGGCCTTTACACAGTTTATAACATTTTCGCCGAAGTTTACGGCGACAAACAGTCTCACTGAGAATACCCGTCCACGCTTATCTGGCAGCCGGGCAGCGAATAATACAGCGAATTTATCTGGTCCTCCGTGAGGCCGGAGCTGCTTATATACAGCTCCTTCAGCCAGGTCATGGACTGCAGCGTCGTTATGTCGGTAAAGCTGTTTCCGGAGACATTGAGACTCTGCAGATTCGTCAGGCCCGCCAGCGGCGAGAGATCCGATATCATATTATTGGAAATATCCAGCGTTTTCAGGGTCTTAAGGCTGAAAAGCGGCTTAATGTCGGTGATCTTGTTGTTTGCCAGCAGGAGCGTGGTGCATGAGGTTAAGTCGGCTGCACCGGAAATATCGGTAAGTCCCAGCCCCGAAGCATCCACCGAGGCGGAGTCAGCCGGGAATTTAGTTCCACCCAGGTTCACGGCGGCGGTCAGCTCCGAGTGGGATATCTTGCAGTTTTTCAGCGCGGTCTGCAGCTCGGAAATGCCGGATTGCGTAAGGTCCGGATTGTTTTCCACATACAGCTTTGTGAGCCTGGACAGTCCCTTGAGATAGACGATGTCCTCGTCTCCCAGGCCGGTATTTTCAAGTCCCAGTTCCTTGAGGTCGGTGAAATCTGTTATGGCCGCAAAGCTGCCAAGCTTGTTCCCGCCCAGGTAAAGGTTTGTAAGGTCACTCAGCGCGCCGATGGAGGCGATGGAAGTGAATTTATTTGTCTGCAGGTCAAGGTATGCGAGCCTTGTAAGGCCCATAAGAGGCCGCAGATCGTCCACCCGGTTGCCCCTGAGGCTCAGCCACTGCAGATCGGGGAGATCCATCAGCGGTGTGAGATCCGATATGCGGTTGTTGCGCAGGTCGAGTTTCTGCAGATCCTCGCACTGTGACAGCGCGGAAATATCCGAAATACCCTTTCCGCTGAGATCCAGCTCCGTTACGTCCGACTTGAATTTCACGCCGCCCAAGGTTATGTCAACCACATCCACATCGGCTTTTTCTGAGTGGATGCGGCACTTCGGCAGAGCGTCCTGCAGCTCCTTCAGCTGGCTTTCCGTGATATCTATGCCCTTGATGCTCAGCGTGGTAAGATTTTTCAGTCCGTACAGGGGTTTGAAATCGTTTATGTCGTTGTCGTCAAGATACAGCGTGCGCAGCCTGCTCAGACCCGACAGCGGCGAAATATCGCTAATTTTGTTTTTTGAAAGGTCAAGCACCTCAAGGGTACTGAGATTTGAGAACATCTCCAGACTGGTGATGTCGTTTTTTGAAAGGGACGCGCTTTCCAGCGCCGTAAAGCCGGATATGCCCTCAATATCCGCGCTGGTGAGCTCCCGTCCCGACATGCCGAAGCTCACCGTGTCGGCGTCGAAGGTCTCGCCGCCTATCTCTATTTTACCGCCGACGGTGCCTGAGGATGAGCGCAGCTCCTCCAGTCTGTCCCTGACGGCGCTGCTGTCGCTGTACTCTTCCAGCAGACTTACGGCCTTGTCCTTTTCGTCCAGATTTACATAGCAGTCCGCCAGAAGCAGCACCGCCTCGTCGCTGTGTTTGATCTTCACGGCCCTTTCCAGATAGTTCGCCGCGCTTTCATAATCTCCTGAGTCATAATACTGTTTTCCATCCTGATAATAATTGTCGTACTTTCTCGCGTCAGAAATGCGGATCAGCGCGAAAACCGCAGCAGCCACAGCAATAATGGCCACCGCCGCAATGATGATATATGTTGTGCTTCTATTTTGCTTTTTCATAATGCACCTCAGCATTCGTCTGCTTCACGGGGTGTTGTTGTTGGCTTCCTCGCAATTTTTCACCGGCTCCGCCGCTTCCGGAGCAGACGGCAGTTCTTCTTCCGTCTTTACCGGCAGCTTTTCCGCCTTCGTGGGACGATGGTATTCCAGCTCGTCCGGAACATATCTCAAGCCTCTTATCTGGGGCAGCTCCGCCCTGGGGTCATACTGGAACGGAGGCGGCACTTTCTCAACTGCCAGTGCGGTGAAGAGAAGCGCAATCAAAAAGCTCATGGCCGAAAGCTCCGGCATCCACTGTACAAGTGTGGCGGGAGTGGAGGCATTTAAAAGCGTGGTGCGGTCCTGCACCGCCAGATGGTACACCAGCGGTGTGCCGATGGTCACCACCAGCAGCCATTTGGTACGTATCTTTCCCAGCACCGTCATCGCGTACACGCAGGCCGCCACAACATACAGCAGTATGCTCAGGGCCTTCACCCACCAGGGCGTCACCGAAAAGGTCTCAAGAATCAGGAAAACGGACGTGAAGAATACCGGCAGCGCCGTGGTCCACAGGGCGCTTTTGCCCAGCACCTCCACGAATACAATAAAAAGTACGCAGCACAGAATGGGCAGGAAAACCTGGGAATAGGTGGCGTCCGAGGTCGGATCGTTCCAGAAGCCCCAGTAGGCGATGAGCCGGAACAGCACCGACAGCGCGGTAAGCGTCATGGCACAGCGCACCAGCCAGTTTTTTCTGTTCACGAAGTATTTGGTCTTTCGCGGCTTCTGCGGCTCTTTGAGTTTTGGGGGCGCGCTCTCCTGCGCGGCCGCCGCCTTTGCCTGTTCTTCAGTTTTTACATCGGTCTCATTCATATTTGTCTGTCGCCTGCCTTATCCGAAGTTTCAGTATGATCAGAACGCCCAGCCGCCGTTTCTGAATATGGGAACCTGCTTTCCGTCGGCGGTGACGCCGGTGATGTCAAGGTCGGCGGAGCCTATCATGAAGTCCTCGTGTATCATGGAGTCGTTCACGCCCATGGTACGGCACTCCTCCAGCGTGTAGCTTTCATAGTCACGCACGCAGTCGGCAAAGCCCATGCCCAGCGCCAGATGGCAGGCGGCGTTTTCGTCGAACAAAGTGCTGTAAAACATGATTCCGGAGTTGCGGATGGGGCTGTCGAAGGGCACAAGGGCGCACTCGCCCAGCATGGATGCTCCCTCGTCCATCTTTACCATGGTTTTCAGCACGTCCTCGTTTTTCTTTGCGTGAACCTCGGCCACCCGTCCGTTTTCAAAGCGGATGCTGAAGTCTTCTATCATCACGCCCCGATATGAGAGGGGACGGGTGGAGTAGACGGTACCCTCCGCCTGACCGGCTTTGGGGCTGGTGTATACCTCCTCGGAGGGAATGTTGGCGTCAAACCTGTCGCTGCCGCCGCGGACAGTGTCCGCGCCGCCGTGGAATACGCTCTGGGGCATCAGACCCACGGTGAGGTCGGTGCCGTTGGAGGCCGTGTAGTGCAGAGCCCGCAGAGCAAGACTGTTCAGGTATTTGCACCGGGCTTCCAGATCGGCGTTGTGCTCCCGCCAGTTTTTCAGGGGGTCGCCCTGGGCGCGGGAGGTATACAGTATCGCCTCCCACAGCTTCTCCATAGCCTCGTCAACGGGCAGGCCGGGAAAAACTTTCTCCGCCCACTTTTTACCCGGTACGGCCGCGATGCACCACTGGTATTTGTTTTCCATGGCGTCACGTATGGGCTTTATCACCTTATAGCGCATCTGCACAGACTTTGCCCACTTTTCCTGATCCATGCCGGACAGGCCGTCGGGATCGGCGGATTCCAGATATATCATGGCCGGCAGAGTATCTCTGCGGTGGATGAGCCTGCGCTCCTCCCATTCCTCCACCCGTCCAAGGGTGTCGATAGTCTGATATTGCGTGTGCAGTTTTGTGAGGCTCTGATGGGACCAGTCCACCATGACCTTCGCCGCGCCCAGCTTATAGCACTCCTCGGCCAGCATATCCACAAATTCCGGCTGATCAAGCTCCGCGTTTATTACGCACTCCTGCCCGGGGCGGATGTTCACGCCCATGGAAGCGATAAGCCCTGCGTATTTTCCCAGCGAATTTTTGTCCATAATGAAATCACCTCGTAATTTATTTATTTTATCATATCAGGAAAATATATTCCACTGTCAAATATGGCAAATACATTCTGCCCGCTATTGTCTATGTTTTATCACTCTATTGCGGCGGCGGAGCCGATATGATATATTAGTAAATTGTTGAAATATGTGTTTCGACAAATAATGATCTCTGCGGCAGCCAGCCGCGGGAAAGGAAAAAAATGAAAAATCAAGAGAAAACCATGGACAGGATCGTGGCCCTGTGCAAAAACCGCGGCTTCATCTTCGCCGGCAGCGAGATCTACGGCGGCCTCGCCAACACCTGGGACTACGGCCCGCTGGGCGCCGAGCTGAAAAATAACGTCAAAAAAGCCTGGTGGAAGAAATTCGTGCAGGAAAATCAGTATAACGTCGGCCTTGACGCCGCCATACTGATGAACCCCCAGACCTGGGTGGCCTCCGGCCATCTCAGCGGCTTCTCCGATCCCCTGATGGACTGCCGCGAGTGCAAGGAACGCTTCCGCGCCGACAAGCTGATCGAAAACTGGGCCAACGAAAACGGCGTTGAGCTGCCCAAGCCCATCGACGCGTTCTCTCAGGCGGAGCTGAAGGCATATGTGGAGGAGAAAAACATACCCTGCCCCACCTGCGGCAAGCACAACTTCACCGACATCCGTCAGTTCAACCTTATGTTCAAAACCTTCCAGGGCGTCACCGAGGATGCGAAAAACACCGTGTATCTCCGTCCGGAGACCGCACAGGGCATTTTCGTGAACTTTGCCAACGTGGCACGCACCACCCGGCGCAAGCTGCCCTTCGGCATAGGTCAGATAGGCAAGAGCTTCCGCAACGAGATCACCCCGGGCAACTTCATTTTCCGCGTACGCGAGTTCGAGCAGATGGAGCTTGAGTTCTTCTGCCAGCCCGGCAGCGATCTGGAGTGGTTCGACTACTGGCGCTCCTTCTGCCATAACTTCCTGCTGTCTCTGGGATTGAAGGACGAAAACCTGCGCATGCGCGACCACACCCCGGAGGAACTGGTATTCTACTCCAAGGCCACCACCGACTTCGAGTTTCTGTTCCCCTTCGGCTGGGGCGAGCTTTGGGGCGTGGCCGACCGCACGGATTACGACCTCAATCAGCACCAGAAGACCTCCGGTCAGGATCTGACGTATTACGACCAGGAGAAAAACGAGCACTACATCCCCTACGTCATCGAGCCGTCTCTGGGCGTTGACCGCGCGGTGCTCGCTCTGCTGGTGGACGCCTACGACGAGGAGGTCGTGGGTCAGGACAAGAAGGGCGCCGACGACGTGCGCACCGTGCTGCATCTCGCCCCCGCGCTGGCGCCATACAAGTGCGCCATCCTGCCCCTCTCAAAGAAGGAAGTGCTCACCGGCCCCGCCATCGAGCTTTACAACGAGCTTTCCAAGGAGTTTATGTGCGATTACGACGAGACCGGTTCCATCGGCAAGCGCTATCGCCGGGCAGATGAAATCGGCACGCCCTTCTGCATAACCTTCGATTTTGACACCGTGGGCGACGAGCAGAACGGCACCCCCGCCGACAACTGTGTCACCATCCGCGAGCGCGATTCCATGGAGCAGGTGCGCCTGCCTATTTCCCAAGTAAAGGACTACATCGCCCAGCGCGTGAAATTCTGAGACCATGGAACAGAAGCAGCATGAGTCCGCCGGGCAGGAATTCGTCCGGTGGCTCAAGCCCGGAGGCTGCATACTGGTGCTGCTCATCTCCGTCGTGGTGACGGTGATGTGCTTCATCAGCGGCGGGCCTCCCATAAAGGGCTATAAGCCGCCCCACGACACCCAGTATTACTCCCAGCATCTTGACGAGCTGCGGACCGAGCTTGAGGACAACGTGTTCCCCGTTATCGGCGGTGTAAACGAGAGTCATGTGGAAAACGGCAAGCTTTACGTCAACATAGAGGGCGCCACGTTTTCGGTCACGCGCTCAGCCATATTGTATTACTATGACGAAAGCCTTTTTGAGTTTGTGGACAGCAGCGAGAAATAAATTGATTTGAATCGTAAGGTGAATGAAATGAAGCATGGATTTATCAAAGTCGCGGCGGCATCCCCCGTTATCCGGGTCGCAGATCCGGATTACAATGCCGAAAAAGTTATAGAGTGCGTAAAAGCAGCCCACAAGAAGGGCGTTAAGGTGCTGGTGTTTCCGGAGCTTACGCTCACCGGCTGCACCTGCTATGACCTTTACACCCACCGCACTCTCGTATACGGTGCGCAGAATGCCCTTGAAAAGGTCGTCAAGGCCACAAAGGGCATGGACATGCTGGTATTTGTGGGTCTGCCCTATCTGGACGGCACCCGCCTGTACAGCTGCGCCGCCGCCGTATGCTCCGGCGAGCTGATAGGTCTAGTTCCCCGCTCCAACGTGGACGGGACGCTCTTTGCCTCCCCTGAGGATCAGGCGCACCAGGTCACCGTGGGCAAATACAGCGCATGGCTGGGAACCGACACGCTGTTCGTTTCAAAGTGCGTGCCCGATCTGGCAGTGGCGGCGGAGCTGGGCGCGGATATGGATTCCCCCGTCCCGCCCTCCGTGGATCACGCCCTGGCCGGCGCAGCCATAATTGTGCAGCTGGCCTCCTTCCCCATGACCGTATCCTCCAGAGCCGACGCGGAGCTGGCCATAAAGTATCAGTCAAAGCGCGTCATAGCGGGTCTGGTCACGGCCTCCCCAAGCAAGGGCGAGTCCACCACCGACAACGTGTTCTCCGGCCTGTGCCTTGCGGCCGAAAACGGCGTCATTCTGGCCGAGGAGGAATCCGAGGACTGCATGGCCGTCACCGAGATCGATGTAAACTATCTTGCCAATCTGCGCCTGCGCACTGGCAAATACGGTGAGGACGGCGATTACAGCATCATCTCCTGGGGCGACAAGCTGGAGGAGACCGCGCTCACCCGCTACTTCTCCAAGAACCCCCATCTGCCCGCCAAGGCCGCGGACGTGCCCGCCTACTGCGAGCGCCTCATCGACATACAGGTATCCGGACTTGTCAAGCGCATGCAGTATGCCGGCCTGGACCACTGCGTGGTGGGCATCTCCGGCGGCGTGGACTCCACCCTGTGCGTGATGATCTCCGCCCGGGCGATTAAGCGCATGGGTCTGCCCTCCACCAATGTGGTGGCCTGCACTATGCCCTGCTTCGGCACCACCTCCCGCACCAAGTCCAACGCCATCGTCGTGGCCGAGCAGATCGGCGCGGAGGTGCGCGTAATAGACATCGGCGAATCCGTGAACAAGCACTTCGACGACATCGGTCACGCCAGGGACGATTACAGCATCGCCTTTGAAAACGCCCAGGCCCGTGAGCGCACCCAGATACTCATGGACATCGCAAACGAGGTCAATGGCCTTGACGTGGGCACGGAGGATCTCAGCGAGTTCATCGACGGCTGGTGCACCTACAACGGCGACCACACCAGCATGTACGACGTGAACATGGGCGTCACCAAGACCCAAGTCCGTGCCGCCGTGAAGCACATCGCCCAGAACACCGATGACAAGGTGCTTGCCGACGCCCTGTGGGACGTGCTGGACTGCCCCGTAACGCCGGAGCTTCTGCCTGTGACCAACGACACCATCGAGCAGAAGAGCGAGGAGAACGTGGGCTCCTACAGTCTGCAGGACTTCTTCACACACAAAATGCTCATCAGCGGCTTCACTCCGGAAAAGACCTTCCGTCTGGCCAAGATCGCCTATGGCGACGAGTTCGACGACGAGGAACTTATCAAGTGGCTGAAGAGCTACTGCCGCCGCCTTTTCAGCCAGCAGTTCAAGCGCTCCTGCCTGATGGACGGCCCCGCGGTGGAGGGCTTCTCGGTATCCCCCAGAAACGGCTTCCTGCTGCCCTCCGATGGCATGGACACCCTGTATCTGAAGGAGCTGGAGGAACTGGAGCACAAGCTCGGTCTTAAGTAACAGCAAAGGCAATAATCACGCCATAGCTGCGGGCATCGCATAAGCTGAAAATTTATGTATGGTTTTTCCCGAAGGAGCGACTTATATGATACTTGCCATAGACGTGGGCAACACCCACGTGGTCATAGGCTGCATTGAAAACGGACGGATCGTCAACATCACCCGCATCGTCACAAATACCCTGGCCACGGAGAGCGAATACGCCATAAAGCTGCGCCAGGTCCTGGAATTTGAGGGCATAGACTACACCGCCTTTGAGGGCGCGATCCTCTCGTCCGTGGTGCCGCCTGTCACAAGCTCACTTAAATCCGCCGTCGCGCGCCTCACCGGGCACACCCCTGTAATCGTGGGCGCCGGAATAAAAACCGGCCTGAACATAAAGCTGGACGACCCCTCACAGATGGGCGCCGACCTTGTGGCAGGCGCGGTGGGAGCCATCGCCGAATACGGCGCGCCTCTCATCATTCTGGACATGGGCACCGCCACCACCATCTCCGTTATCGGCGCGGACGAGTCTTTTCTGGGCGGCGCCATAGTCCCGGGCGTGAACCTGTCCATCAATGCGCTGGCCAGCAACACCTCCCTGCTGCACTATGTGTCTGTTGAGGCTCCGAAAAAGTGCATCGGCACTAACACCGTGGACAGCATGAAAAGCGGCGCTGTGTTCGGCCACGCCGCGCTGATAGACGGCATGATAGACCGCATGGAAAGCGAGCTGGGCGAAAAATCCCGTATCGTGGCCACCGGCGGCCTGGCCTCGTCCATCGTCCCCTGCTGCCGGCACGATATAATCTGCGACAACGACCTGCTGCTGAAAGGGCTGTGGATACTATACCAGAAAAACAAAAAATAATAAGAATAAGAAACGAACTCCGTGCGGCAGGCATGGAGTTCGTTTTTTTACAGTCTTTTTATCATCGTCAGCGCCTGGAACGAAGTACCGTCCTTCAGGCGGGCGGCATCCGGCAATATGGCCACTGTTTCAAAACCCAGCTTTTCATAAAGGGCGATACCCCTGGCGTTGGCGTCGTATGCCTCCAGTTCCAGCTGGATTATCCCCATCTCCCGGGCATTTTCTATCTGCTCCTCCATAAGGGCCCTGCCGATACCCAGGTTCCAGTATTCCTTCAGTATCGCGATCCCCAGCTCTCCCCGGTGGCGCGTTTTTATGAACCGCTGTCTTGAAATACCGCAGTCCCCGGCGATCCTTCCGTCCACCTGGCAGACTATCGTACACTCGTCCGGCGAATTACGCTGATTTTCTATAAACTCTTCCTCATCGGCAGTGGTTTTGCCGGCCCACTCCTCCGGGCAGGAGCGGAGGAAGTCTGTCTCTCCGCAGGCCCTGGTCAGATATGCCACCAGCTCTGCCGCGTCGGACTTTTCCGGCGGGCGCAATATTGCGGTGCGGCCGTCCCGCAGGGTAATTTTCTTTGTCTTACACAGCATTGCTTCAGTCCTCGTATGTCACGGTATAGGCCGTGTTGGAAAGCTTAAAGCTGTCCTTCAGCCCGGAGGTACACAGAATTTTGTTGTCCGTGGTGATCATTATCATCTGAAAACCGCCGTAGTCCCGCCAGTAATCCAGCGCCTTTTCCGGTCCCAGCACAAACAGAGCCGTGGACAGGCAGTCGGCCATAAGTCCGCTGTCACACACTATGGTGACGGACAGCAGTCCGCTTTCAGCCGGCGAGCCGGTATGCGGGTCGATTATGTGATGGTAAATCTTTCCGTCCTTCTCAAAGTACCGCTCGTAGCTGCCGCTGGTGATGACCGCGGTCTGTCCCACCGACAGGACGCCGGCGTAGCTTGAAGTATCGTTGGGGTCCTCCACCGCCACGTTCCAGTTGGTTCCGTCCGGCTTTTTGCCCAGCGTCTGCACATTGCCGCCAAGGGAAACTATGGCGCTGGTTACGCCGGAGTTCTTCATTGAGGCGATGGCCGCATCGGAGGTGTAGCCCTTGGCCACAGAACCGAAGCTTATCTCCGTACCTTCCGGCATAGTGACTGTGTTGTGCGATACCGTCACCTTACTGAAGCCCACATTTTTCAGCACCGCGGCTATCTCCGCCTGGGTGGGCACATGGCCCGCGCCGCCGTTATCCAGATCAATGAAGCCCCACAGCACGGAAAGCGGGTATACCGTGAGATCCAGCGCGCCGTCAGTCTGGCCGTACACCTTATATGCGGTGCTCAGCATGGTTACGATATCGTCCGACACCGTCACCGGCACTCCGCCCGCATTGTTCATCTTGTAGACCTCGCTGGACTCGCTCTGCGGGTCAAGCTCGTTGGCAAGATCGGTAATCACTCCCGTGGCGGTATCAACGGCGGCGCTGCCTTTATCGCCATAGGCTTCCAGCGTCATCACAGTGTCCATGCAGAAGAACTGCTTGTGTCCGGTGACCTCGGCCGTCTGGCCGCAGCCGGAGGCGGAAAACAAAACAGCTCCGCACAGCAGCGTAAGTATTATATTTTTGATAATTTTTTTCATGTCGTATATTATACCATGCAAAAGTATCCCATGTAAATTGCCGAATTATTTTTTATCAGCCGGAAAGCCGAAAAATATCCCCCGTCCGAAGACGGAGGATATTTTTTGGTAAATCAAAGCTGATGCCGAATGATATGTCTGGGGCAGATATCGGCGCAGTGACCGCACTGGGTGCACTTTGAATAGTCAATGGCGGCCAGGTTGTCCGTGACCTTGATGGCCTCGGCCGGGCACTCGCGCTCGCACTTCATGCAGCCTATGCAGCCCGCATCGCACTGCTTCATCACGACGGCGCCCTTCTCCTTGGAGGAGCAGGTGGGAATGACCTTCTGGTCGTAGGGCACCAGTCTTATCATCTTCTTGGGGCAGGCTTCGGCGCAGGCGCCGCAGCCGACGCACTTGTCGCGGTCAACCTTGGCAACGCCGTTGACGATGTTCATGGCGCCGAACTGGCAGGCCTTAACACAGTTGCCCAGGCCCACGCATGCGAATTTGCATTCCTTGCTGTCGCGGCCGCCGAAGAGCATGGCAGCCTGGCAGTTCTGGGGACCGCTGTAATTGAAGCGTCTGGCGGCAACGCCGGTCTCGCCGGAGCAGGGCACAAACGCGACCATCTTGGCGGCTGCGCTGGCCTCGACTCCCATAACCGCGGCGACCTTTTCAGCGGCTGCAGCGCCGCCGGCCACGCACTTGTTGGTGGGTGCCGAGCCCGCCGCGACGGCGGCAGCATACGCATCGCATCCGGCAAAGCCGCAGCCGCCGCAGTTGGCGCCGGCCAGGCATTCGCGGACAGCGGAAACCTTGGGGTCTACATCAACATGGAATATCTTTGCCGCGAAGCCAAGAACCAGGCCGAACACGGCGCCCATGATACCGAGGACTACTACCGCAAGTACTGTTGTACTCATATCTCCGCGCCTCCCTTAAAAGATCTTCATGCCGGAGAAGCCCATAAACGCAAGGGAGAGCAGACCGGCGGAGACCAGGCAGATGGGGAAGCCCTCAAAGCACTTGGGGTAATCGGCAAATTCGAGCTTTTCGCGGACGGAAGCGAACAGGCAGATTGCGAGCATGAAGCCCATGCCGCCTGTAAGGCCGTACACAGTGGACTCGATGAAGTTGTAGTTGTTTTGGGTATTCAGAAGAACAACGCCCAGCACCGCGCAGTTGGTGGTGATAAGGGGCAGATAAATGCCCAGCGCGGAATACAGGGAAGGCACCGATTTCTTGAGGAACATCTCCACGAACTGCACCAGAACGGCGATGACGAGGATGTATGTCAGCGTCTGCATAAACGCCAGCTTGGTGCCGAGAACGTAGACATTAACTACCCAGCAGATGGCCGAGGCAAGACCCATGACGAAGATAACGGCGATGCCCATGCCGACTGCCGTGCTCATCTTGTTGGAGCAGCCCAGGAACGGGCAGCAGCCAAGGAACTGAGAGAAAATGAAGTTGTTTATCAGGATGGCGCCGAGGGATATGGAAAGTATGTTTGTAAGTTCACCTGACATTATTCAGCCGCCTCCTTTACTTCAGCAGCAGCCGAGGCAAGCGCCGCAGCCTTTGCTTCGCGCTCTTTGAGCTCTTTCTTCTCGGCTGATCTGCGCAGTGCGAACTGCATTACCGCAATAAGCGTGCCCAGGCACATAAAGCCGCCCACAGGCAGCGTCAGTATAAGCGCGCCGTACTTTGCGGGGAATATCTGCACGCCGTTGCCGGTGCCGATGACGCCGTTCACGGTATTGATAAGTCCGCCGCCGAAGGAGCCCTTTCCGAAAAGCTCGCGGAACAGGCACATTATTATCAGCACGCAGGTGTAGCCGAGGCCCTGGAAAATGCCGTCGAAGAACGACGCGCCCACGGGCTCGTGCTGGCAGAACGCTTCTGCGCGGCCGATGATGATGCAGTTGACGACTATCAGGGGAATGAAGACGCCCAGAGATTCGCTCAGTGCGGGAACGAAGGCCTGCAGCAGCAGGTCAACAATGGTGACGAAGCCCGCGATGACGACCACGAATATTGCCAGACGAATTTCATTGGGGATTATCTTGCGGATTGCGGAAATAACCACGTTGCAGCAGGTCAGAATGATAAGGACTGACAGGCCCATGCCGATGCCGTTGAACAGGCTTGTGGTGATTGCCATTGTGGCGCACATGCCTATCTGCTGAACAAGCACGGGGTTATTGGTAACGAGGCCTTCCTTGAACTGTTTACCTATATTCATAATTCAGCCTCCCTCCTTAACCCAAAGAGCTTACAGCCGTGATAACGGTCTGTACTTCTTTGGTGCATGCGCGGGAAGTGATGGTGGCGCCGGTTATTGCCTGGATGGTGCCGCCGTCCTTCGTAAGCGCGACGCCGTCGGTTGCGCCGACCAGCTGGTCACGCCATGCGCCGGGGCTGGTTTCCGAGGCCTTTGCGCCCAGACCGGAAGTCTCGGAGCTCTTGGTCACGTAAATGCCGGTGCAGGTCTTGTCGGCGTCAAGGCCGACGACCACGGTCAGCATGCCCTGCGCGCCGGAAAAGTGGGTCTCTGCCACATATCCGACCACGTTGCCGCTGGCGTCCTTGCCGGTGGACAGCTTGGTGATGGTGCCGTCGTTGGTGTAGGAAGCGGCGTCAACCTCGTCGTACTTGTCGGCCTTGAGGACGTTTGCGTATGCCGTTGCGGTCTTTTCCACCGCTATGGCGGCTATCCTGTCCTTGGTCACGTCGTTGACCAGACCCAGAGCCAGGGAAACGATTGCTGTGACTGCAAACAGAACTATGCCCAGTTTAACAATGTTGGGGGAATTGCTCTTTTTAGCGTTTTCCATCATGCAGCCTCCTTTGCGGCTTTTTTGGCTGCCTTTTTCTCCGCCTTGGCGTTCTTGATGTCTTCCTTGGAAACGCCGAACTGACGCTGCGGATTGACTTTATCAAAGAGCCATGCGCAGGTATTCATAATAAGGATGGCGAAGGTCACGCCCTCGGGGAAGCCGCCGAAGTAGCGGATGAGCATGGTCAGGGCGCCGCAGCCGACGCCGTAGATTATACGGCCCTTCTCGGTGACGGGGCTGGTGGCATAATCAGTGGCCATGAAGAACGCGCCAAGGATAAGGCCGCCGGACAGGAGGTTATAAAGCATCCAGTCCACATTGGAGTAACCGCTCTTGCCGAAGATAAGGCAGAGCAGAGCGACAGAGCCGAGATAGGATACCGGGATGTGCCAGGTAATCACCTTGCGGCACAGCAGGTACACGCCGCCGATTATCAGGGCCAGCGCGCTCACCTCGCCCACACAGCCGGGCATGGTGCCCAGGAACATGGCCTTGAGGGAATATATCTCAGGCAGCGCTGCGCCGGTCTTCATAAAGGACAGCGGAGTGGCCATTGTGACGGCGTCGATTGTCGTACCGCTGGAAACTGCGGCGCCCAGCTGATCGATGGTCAGCTTTGAGAGCGAGGAGGGCAGAGTCCAGGTGGTGAGGATGGCTGTGTAGCTGGAAAACAGGAACGCACGGCCGGCCAGCGCGGGGTTGAGGAAGTTCTTGCCAAGGCCGCCGTAGAGCTGCTTTACAACTATAATAGCAAACGCATCGCCGATGACGATGACCCACCAGGGAGCGGTGGGAGGCAGGATGAGCACCATCAGAAGGCCCGTGACGGCGGCGGAAAGGTCGCCAATCATGTTGTTCTTATGCATCCAGTGCCTGTAAAGGTATTCAAACAGTATGCAGACGCCGACGGACACGACCGTGTTCACCACGACCATGATGCCGAACTGCCATACGCCGAAGAGGAACGCGGGCGCAAGAGCGATCAGCACGTCCAGCATGATGCTGCGGGTGTCTCTCTTGGCTCTTACCTGAGGCTGATACGATGCGTCGAATACGTATTCTTTCTCTTTCATTTCTTCTCAGCCTCCTTTGCGAGGGCTTCGGCGCGGGCTTTTTCCTCTGCCTTGCGGGTGGCGATGAGTATTTTCGCCGTCTTGAAGGTATGGGTCAGAGGGAGCTTGCCGGGGCAGTTGTATGAGCAGCAGCCGCACTCGATGCAGTCGGTGATGTGGTAGGCGTTCATACCCTCGAAATCGTTCTTCATGAAGTACTTGTACATGTAGACAGGCTCAAGGCGCATGGGGCAGACCTCGATGCAGTGTCCGCAGTGTATGCAGGTGGGATTCTCCACCTCGGCGTTCTCTTCATCGGTAAACACCAGCAGGCCGGCGGTGCCCTTGATATTGACGGCGTCGATGTTGGCGATGATGAGGCCCATCATGGGTCCGCCCATGACAAGCTTTTTCGGTGTCTTGGTGAAGCCGCCGCACTGCTCTATTATGTAGCGGAAGGGCATGCCTATACGCACCTGCGCGTTGACTGGCGCCGCCACGCCGCTGCCGGCGATGGTCATGATGCGTTCATAGGATGGCACACCTTCGTAGCAGGCTTTGTAAATGGCATAGGCCGTCTGGGTGCTGATGACGTTGCAGCCCACACCTGCGGGCAGACCGCCCGGCATAACCTCGCGGTTGGTGATGGCCTTGATCTGCAGCTTCTCGCCGCCCTGGGGGTACTTGACATCCTCGGGGACGATTTCCACGCCGTACTTGGCGGGATCCTTGGAGTTGAGCAGATCGATGGCGTCCTGCTTGTTCTTCTCAATGCCGTAGTAGGCCTTGTCGAGGCCGCTGGCAACGCGGGCAAGCTGTATGCCCTTGAGAAGTTCCTCGGGGTGGTTCAGCATGGTCAGATGGTCGCCGTTCAGATAAGGCTCGCACTCGGCGCCGTTTATGATCAGCGTGTCCACTCTTCCAAGTCCGGAACGGATCTTGAACGCTGTGGGGAACATGGCGCCGCCCATACCCACGATGCCGGCTTCCTTGATGCGGGCAAGGATGGCTTCAGGATCCTGAAGTTCCTTCTCCGTCAGGGGGGCCAGGTCGGTGCAGGGGGTGTCAAGTCCGTCGTTCTCTATTACGACAGCCATCAGATCGTCGCCCAGCGGGTGCGGTCTCGGCTCTATGGCCTTGACGGTACCGGAAACCGGGGAGTGGATGGGCGCGCAAAGGGGAGCGGTAGGGTTGTCGCCGATTTTCTGCCCCATTTTTACCTGATCGCCAACGGCGACAACAGGCTGGCAGGGCGCGCCGATGTGTGTCTGCATCGGAACGACGACTTCTTTAGGCGGCGTTATGACGGTCACCGGTATATGCGGTGCCTTCATGTAGTTGGGATGTACTCCGCCTTTAAACTTAAAGGGCATTTGCATCACCTCTCTAATTTATGACAGCCTTAAATATAACATAAAGTATGCCCCATGTAAATATTCAATGACGCAAAAACCGTCAAAATTTACTGGACAAAATCTTAACGACCCTGATATTTTGTTGACAATGCCCCAATTTTTACCTTATTTTGTAAATAATTATGCAAGTGTGAACAATTTTTAAAGAATTTGCGTCATTGTAATTTTTTGGCTCTGCCATATTTTGTGTACTCATTGTAAAAAATCGGTTAATTTTGCCGGATAAGTATTATCATTTACAATAAAATATAGTAGAATTCATTACATGACAGCAAAGGAAGTGGTCCGACATGCTCACCCCCTGGGGCGAAAAACTTGACAGATCCAGCGTTCTGCCCGAATACCCCCGGCCGCAGATGGTGCGGGAGAGCTATATCAATCTCAACGGAGCATGGGAATACGCCGTTACGCAATCGGATGCTGTGCCCGACAAGTGGGACGGCGAAATACTGGTCCCCTTCTCACCCGAATGTCAGCTCTCCGGCACCGGATGCCAGGTAGGCCCGAAGGACTGGCTTTGGTATCGCCGCAGCTTCACCCTGCCCGAGGGCTTCAACAAAGCCAGGGTGCTGCTGCACTTCGGCGCGGTGGATCAGACGGCCACCGTATATCTCAACGGCAAGGAACTGAAAACCCACGTGGGCGGCTATCTGCCGTTTACGGTGGAGCTGACTTCGGTTATTTCCGAGGAAAACACGCTGGTGGTGCGGGTAAAGGACGAGACCGACGAGGACTGGCATACCCGCGGCAAGCAGAAGCGCCGCCGGGGCGGCATATGGTACACGCCCCAGAGCGGCATATGGCAGACCGTATGGCTGGAGAGTGTGCCGGACGCATATATCAAGCGGCTGGTCATCACCCCGATATACGACAGCGGCACCGTGGAGATAGGCGCGGAGGTTGTGGGCAAGATACGGCCGGTGGCCCATTTTCAGGGCGAAGACTATCCCCTGCCCGCCCGCATACCCGTACCGGATTTTGAAGCCTGGTCGCCGGAGTGCCCAAAGTTGTACTATTTTTCCGTCACCTGCGGCGACGACAGCGTGAGCAGCTACTTCGCCATGCGCAAATTTTCCGTGGAGCCGGACGAGTCCGGCGTAAAGCGGCTGTTCCTCAACGGCAGGCCTTATTTCCACAACGGGCTGCTGGATCAGGGTTACTGGTCGGACGGGCTTTACACCGCGCCGTCTGACGAGGCAATGATATACGATATACGCACCGCAAAAGAAATGGGCTTCAACATGCTGAGAAAGCACATAAAGGTGGAGCCTCTGCGCTGGTACTACCACTGCGACGTTCTGGGCATGCTGGTATGGCAGGACATGCCCTGCGGAGGCGGAGTTTACTCCCCCGCCATAGTCTCCACACCACTGATGACCGGGAAGCACATAAAAGACAGTGCCTACATGCTGTTCGGCCGCGGCGAGAAAGGCGGCCGGGATGAATTTGAGCAGGAACTGCGGGGCATGGTGACTGAGCTGTACAACTGCCCGTGCATCGCCATGTGGGTGCCCTTCAACGAGGGCTGGGGCCAGTTCGATTCCCAGCGTCTGTGCGATGTGATCCGGGGTATAGATGATACGCGCACCATCGACCACGCCTCCGGCTGGCACGACCAGAAAATCGGAGACATCCAGAGCCTGCATGTGTATTTCAAAAAGTACGCCTACAAGCCCGACAAGCTTGGCCGGGCAGTCATACTGTCTGAATTCGGCGGTTACAGCCACCGGGTAAGCGGCCACTGCCTGAGCGAAAAGGAATTCGGCTACAAGAAATTTGAGTCCCCCCTGCTGCTGGAAAGCGCCCTGCAGGAGCTGTATTCGGAGCAGATCCGCCCCGCCGCAGCCGAGGGTCTTTCTGCGGCGGTTTACACCCAGCTAAGCGATGTGGAGGATGAGCTCAACGGATTGGTCACTTATGACCGCAGATTGGTGAAAATACCCATTCAAAAGCTTAAATCAATAGTCAAAGTGGGGAATGACTGAAATTTTAAGTTAATTGATAGGCTGAGATTTGCAGGGCGGATAAATCCGCCCTGCCTTTTTTCAAAGGGGAACGCCGTCTCCTACTGCCCAAATTACTTCCGCAAGCGCCCATTATTGTAGCGGGAGGGAAAAGCGCCAGCGGAGCCCTTTACGTTTAAGCAGCGCCTGGTGCGTCGTACAAGCTCAAAATCAAGGGCGCAAAAGAAACGGTAAATCCAAAGCTTTGTACCCAGCCTTTTCTTAGGGGGATTTCAAAAGGGCGCGTTGCAAAACGAACCTGGGTGAAAAACAGAGAATCGGTCAGCCCGAAAGGGTTGGCCGATTCTCTGTTTTGCGTTAAAATGAATTTATGAAGACACAAATAACGCAAAACCAGTATAACCTGACAGAGCGTCACGGTCAACTGGTAATCACACTGAACAATGAAATAATAATACCGGAGAATGACCCTGTGCGGCTGCTGAGCGCCCAGCTTGAGGAACTGGAGTACGGGAAACTGTACGAAGCGTATTCTTCCATAGGGAGAAAATGGGCGGCCGACCCCAAGGTCATGTTCGAGGTGTTAGTACACGGATACCTGTGCGGTATATACTCCAGCCGGCAGCTGGAGGAGGCGTGCCGGAAACGGGTGGACTTCATGTGGCTGCTTGGGGATGAGCGCGTACCCGACCACAGCACGCTCTCACGCTTCCGTAAACGCTTTGCTCCGGAGATCGAGGATCTGTTTTACCAGTATGCGCGGTATCTGGAGGGACTAGGCGAGACAGACCATGGCACAGTCTTTATTGACGGGACGAAATTGGAGAGCCGCGCAGGGAAGTACAGCTTCTGCTGGCGCAAGAGCGTGGAGAAGCAGCTTGGCAAGCTGCGGGAGAAGACCGGCTGCAAGACGCTCAAGCAGGCTAAGAAGAAACTGGGGCAGATGAGCCTGTGCGTAGAATTTGTCAGCGGCAAGGGCAAGCGTAAGAGCCCGGAGCAGCGGGAATATGAGGCTTTTGCGGAGCTGTGCCGGCGCTGGGAGGGCTATGATCACTCCCTTTGCGTCATGGGTCAGAGCCGTAACAGCTATTCCAAGACAGACCCGGACGCCACGTTTATGCGTATGAAGGAAGACCATATGCGCAACGGCCAGCTCAAGCCGGCGTACAACGTCCAGATCGCTGTAAACAGCGAGTACATCACCGGCGTGGGCGTGTTCTCCAACAGGACGGATTACGGAACGCTGATTCCGTTCCTGCGCGGGCTGGAGCATCACCATGAGGCACGGTATGAGGAGATAACCGCCGACGCCGGGTATGAACGGCTGGAAAACTACCTGTATCTTGAAAGCACGGGGCAGATGAGCTTCATAAAGCCTCAGAACCATGAACAGGTAAAGAAAGCGTCCTTCAAAAGGCAGATAGGGCGCATTGAGAACATGAACTACGATGAAGCAGATGATTGCTACATCTGCGCCGCCGGGCGGAAGCTGAGTCTGCGGCGGGAGTGCAGCAGCCTTGTGCATGGCAAGATCATGACCACGGCGTATTACCGCTGCGAGAGCTGTACCGACTGCGAGTACAGAGCGCAATGCTGTCAGGCGCAGGACATGAACGAGCCCAAGGAGCTAAAGCTCAAGCGGGAGCTGTGGGAGAAGCGGGCGGTCTCGGAGGCGAACATCACGACGGAGCGCGGGGCGTATCTGCGCCTGTGCCGGAGCATACAGGTGGAAGGCGCGTTCGCGCTGCTGAAGAACGATTTTGGCTTCCGGCGGTTCCTCACGAGAGGCAAGCGCAACGTCCATACGGAGCTGTATCTGCTTTGCTTGGCGTTCAACGTGAAGAAGTACTGGATGAAGCGCGAAAACGGGCGGCTGAAAACGCATCTTTCTGAAATTTGCATTTCCTGAAAAAATATAACTGAATATTCCACATTCCAGGCCTGCGGCATCGCCGGAGGCTCCTTTCGCATACGAGGTTTTCCACAAAACCGCCCTTTTGCTTCTTGCCTGCCCATGTCTCCTCCTTCGTTTCGTGTAAAAATGCGCGTTGCAAAACATTTCCGTTTTGCAACGCGCCCTTCATTTTTATCGTTGAGCTCAGCTGACAGCGGCCGGCTTTTCCATGGCGGTTATCCGCCGCACCTCGCGGAAGGCCAGTGTGCCCACAAGTATAAAGGCGCACACGTCTGAAACGGGTCCCGCCCAGAGTATGCCGTCCATACCGCGGGTGCTGCCAAGAATGTACAGTGCCGGGATGAAAAACAGCAGGCTGCGGGACATGGTGGACAGCATGGCCTTTACCGGCTTGCCTATTGACTGGAAGAAAATGCCGGTGGGAATTATGAGACCAAGCAGAAATACGGTGCACAGAAAGCGGCGGAAGCACATGACGGCAAACTGGTTGTATATCTCCGATTCCTGCCCGAAAAATCCGACGATGGTGCCGGGAAACAGCTGGAAGCAAATCCAGCCAAGAACGGCCACAACCGAGCCCGCCAGTATGGTGCGCTGGTAGGTTTTGATGACCCGGACATAATTTCCGGCCCCGTAATTGTAGCCGACGATGGGCTGGCTGCCGATGCCCAGGCCCACCATGATGCCGACTATGATGGAGTTTACCTTCATTACGATACCGAAGGCGGCCATAGGTATGTCAGAGCCGTATATGCTTGCAGCGCCGCACTTTACAAGCATGTTGTTCATGCAGATCTGCACAACGGCGAAGGCGATCTGGGTGAAAAAGCTGGATATGCCCAGCGGCAGAAAGCTGCCCAGCACATGCCACCGCGGCAGCATGTTGACAGGCTTGAATTTGATATCCCTGAATTTGGGGATGTATATGAGAGCCAGGGCGCAGTTCAGCGCCTGCCCGATGACGGTGGCCCAGGCGGCGCCGGCCACGCCCCACTTAAGACCGAGTACGAACCATGCGTCCAGAAAAACGTTGGCTATGCAGCCTGAGAGCATACATATCATGGCGTATCTGGGATTGCCCTCCGCCCGGATAAGGCTGGAAACCGTCATACTGACGCACACCAGCGGCACGCCCACCATGGTGATGCGGCCGTAGGACAGCGCATAGGGGAACACGGATTCGGTGGAGCCGAAGAAATGCAGGATGGGGGTCATGAAAAGCTCGGCCATGGCCAGCATCAAAAGTCCCAGCACAAGCGCCGCCGAGGTGCCATTGCCCATGGTGTACGCCGCCTCGTCGTATCGCTTTTCCCCCAGCTTCAGGCTGAAATACGCCACGCAGCCGTCGGCGATGAGGGTGCTTATGGACATGGATATTGTGACAAGCGGGAAGCACACGTTGGTGGCGGCATTGCCAAGATAGCCCACGCCCCAGCCGATAAAGATCTGATCGACGATATTGTATATTGAATTAACCACCATGGAGATGATGCAGGGCACCGAGAACCTGAGCAGCAGGGCCCCTATTGTTTCCGTCTCGAACATGGTCAATCTGTTTCCGCTGGCTTCTTCCATTTCAGTATCCCCTTTACACAACAGGCTGCTATGGTAGCATATAATACCTGTTTTGTAAACAGCAAAACGCTCCGCGCTTTTTGCGCGGAGCGTTGGCAGCATGTGTTCAGCCTTTCAATGCCATGAAGCAGCGGAGATTTTCCACCTCGAGATGGGCGGGCGCCACGGCGTGTTCGCCGTCCAGCGACCAGTCGGTGTGCTTTTTCAGCGCGTTCACGGTGATCTGCGACGCCTGGAAGAAATCTATATACGGGCAGGCGGAATAATCCTGCTCAAGCATGCAGCGGACGATCTCCTGATAGTCGATTATGGTGGGAGGCTCCTGTATTAGAATGACCTCAAATTTGCCGTCGGAGGTGTCGACGATGTCCCTTGGCAGTTCAAAGGTGCCGGCCACCGACGTGGAGGAGCATATGGCGCCGAAAATAAAACTGCCCTCATAAATATGCCCGTCTGCTGTAAAGCTCATCCATTCGGATTTGACCTTGGAAAGATTTTTAACCGCGTCCAGAATATATGCTGAATGGCCCAGAACGTTTTTCAAATTTTGAGGAGTGGTGTATGAAAGCCACGAGAAGGCACCGAACGCGGCCACATATGTGAAGTACCGCTCTCCGAACCTGCCAACGTCAAAATGGCGCACATCGCCGTTTACAATATTGCGGGCGGCGGCCAGAGCCTCCGACGACAGGCCGTGGCAGGCGGCAAAGTCGTTGGTACTGCCGGCCGGAATATAGCCGAGATCCGCACAAACGCCGCCTCTGGCAAGACCGGTGACGACCTCGTTGAACGTACCGTCGCCGCCGATGCAGACCAGAAGATCAAAGCTGTCACCGTACAGGCGGGCAAATTCCGAGGCGTCGCCCTGGCGTGAAGTGACCATAACGGTCACCAGATATCCGCCGTCAAAGAATATTCTGATGATCTCCGGCAGATATTTCAGCGCCAGACGCTTGCCGGAAACGGGATTTACTATAAATAGAAGCTGCTTCATTTCGGGAAAATCCAGCATAAATTAACTCCTGTCAGATCGCCTGCAGCACGTACAGGCAAAACCATGCCACCGGTATGGAAAATAGCAGACTGTCGGCCCTGTCCATCATTCCGCCGTGCCCGGGAATGAGGTTTGAATAGTCCTTGAGGCCCACCATGCGCTTGAGAAGCGAGGCCGCAAGATCGCCCACCTGGCCGAAGGAGCAGGCGACAAGGGAAACAACGATGCACTGCCACATGCCCACGTGCGTGTGGAGCGCCATGAGAAGATAGTAACAGATGACCCCGGTGGGGACGGCCGAGATCGCACCGCACACGGCGCCTTCTACGGTCTTGTGGGGGCTGCAGTACGGAGCCAGTTTGTGCTTCCCGAAGGCTTTGCCGCCGAACAGCGCGGCGGAATCGCATATCCACGTGGATAGGCATGCGATAACAAATACGGCGACCCATCCCCGGGATACGCCGATCAGCGTTATGGCGGCATATGGAAACATGGGGTACAGCAGCAGTCCTTCGGTTGCCATTGCTCCCGGACCGTGGATGTCGTCATGTATTATACCGTCCAGCATCCCGGCGAACATGGCAAGGAACAGCCATGCGGCGTAATAGATCATATCTATTCTGAAACGGAGACTGAGAAGGCACAGCACCGCCTGCCCGCCTATATAGGCATACAATACCCAGTCAGAGCATTTAATATCCTTCAGGCTGAATACGTTTTTCAGTTCCCTGATGCTGAGCACCGCCGCTGCCGCAAACAGCAGTATGCGGGTGTAAGGCGTGAGCATACAGAGAATAACAAGGGAAATAAGTATGGCGGCGGAAATAACTCTCTCTTTCAAAACGCGTCCTTCTTTCTCCAACTGTAATGCAGCGACTTAAAATATAACATAATAATTCAGAATGCTCAACAAACATTTCGCCAACTTAGGGTAAAAAAAGCGGCCGTCGAAAAAGCGGCCGCTTTTTGAAATAATCAATCCTCGGGAGAGTACCATTCGCTTTGAGCCTCCATGGGCTCAGGATCAAGCGTGGGAAGTATATCGTACTTTATCCATCGGGACGCCACGATCATTGCTGCGCCGGAACAGCCGCACTGGAAGGCGCCCATGCCGTCGCTGAATACCGACAGCACGCCGCAGGATGCGATGATCCCGAGGACGAACATCCATTTGCTTACGGCCTCGGCGCGTTCGACGTCCCAAACGTCCTCCTCGGCGGAAAAGCGAAGGGAGCGGGCAAAATACATAAGAAAGCGGCCGTAGAAAAGATTTATCACCAGTATGGCTGCCGCCATTATCAGCAATACAAGGCCGATCCAGATGTAGGCAGAGCTGCCGAGAACATGAACCAGCCAGTTCATAGCGGCGGCGTCGTCGCCGAAAAGGCCCGAGTGTATGTACAGCCTGCCATAGGGAAGAATACTGTCGTATATGCCGGTGGGCAGAAACATTACCGCCGCGGCAAGAACTGTCAGCAGTCCGACAGCCACCCAGTTGACTATAAAAAGAGCTTTTGCAGTTCCGCTTCCAAGCCTGAAGCCGCGGCACGGGCCGCTTTCACAGCAGCTGGCATATATAAGCCAGGCGGCGACGGAAAACAGTATGGCGATAACGTCCGGAATGCCGTTCATTATGCTGGCTGCGGCGGATGCAGTGACCAGTATTGAGATTACAAGGAAAAAAGTTCCAGAAAAAAGATCCTTTCTCATGGAAGAAACCTCCGTTTCAAATGCTGCCATAACATTAGCACAAAACAGGCAGGTTTTCAAGAACATACGGAGGCATATGTACCCTGCCGGGCAGGGAAAGGGCTGAAGATTCAGCCCGCAGCGGAAAACTTCTGCTTTACCTGCTGAAGCTTCTGCTGTTCAGCCTGCTGCGAGCAGTACCAGCCCTTGCCGGACATCTGCTGATATACTCCGTCCTGCATGGCGATAGCATCGTTCAGCGCGGTGCAGAATGCCTGCCGGACGTTGGCCGTGCCGGATTCGATGGATCCGTGCATATAAAGGTCGCACACGCCCTTGGTGGTGAGGAGAATGTTCTCCATTATGGTCTTGTCGTCCATTTTGCCGCCTCCTCAGATAAGATTGTAGAACTGGGTGAACAGCTTCTGATTGCTGTTCGCCAGCTGCTGGGCCTGACTTTTCAGCGCGGGGTCGGTAAGGGTATTCGCCGCGTCGCGGCACTGGGTCATGAGAAACTGGGTGTGCTCCAGCGCGTCTTCGATATAGAGCAGTTCTTTAGGACTCATAAAAATCACCTCGCCTCTATTATCTGCCGCAGGGATGAAAAAATACGGGCGCGCTTAATAAAGCGCGCCCGCAGGAATTATCTTGCGGCCTTCATCCGCTTTTGCCTGTCGGCATATATTATCTGTATGAGCACCGCCGAAAGCAGGCACATGACCGTAAAAAGCATATACACCGGATGATAGCTGCCGAAACGGTCGGCTATCGGTCCGGGAAGCATGTTAAACACAAGGTTTCCAGCCATGTTTGACATCTGCAGCTTTTTCAGTACATTGGCGTATTCGCCGCGGCCGGACAGATTGGAAGCCCATATCGGCAGAGCCACGGATACCATGCTGAAGCCAAGCCCCATGAATGTCATAGAGGCGTACATGCGCCAGACCCCGCCGGTGCCGAAAGCACACAGCGCCAGCCCCGCAAGCGATGCCCCGTAAAACGTCAGGTTGGCTTTGAAGGTGCCAAAACGGTCAGATACCTCGCCGAACATGCACTTTCCCAAAATCAGCGCAGCACCGATTATCGACATTCCAAAGGCTATCAGCATGGGAGCCATTCCGTCAATTGTGTACATTGTGGTGAGATAACCGAAGCCCACATTTACATAACCGCCAAGCAACACGGCGGCTGCCAGCACTACAACAAGCCGCCCTCCGCTGATATGATAAGTACCTGTAAGAGAGGATTTCTTCTCGGCCGCCGGGTATGTGTATGGCTGGACACCTTTTTCTTCCGGCATCCTGACCAGAAAAAACAGCGCCGCCGCGAAAGCCAGCTCCCAAAAAGCCTGAACCAAAAAGCCGGTCCTTATTGACGTGGAAATGATCAGTTTAGTGAAAAGAGGGGAGAGAAGTATAGTGGCTATCCCGGTACCGGACGCCGTTATCCCAAGTGCCAGACCGCTGCGGTCATGAAACCAGCGAAGTATAAGTACAGATGCAGGAACCATACCGGCAAGTGTGTATGCCACGCCTGCCAGCGAAAATGCGGCACAATAGGAAGCAAAGCTGCCGGCATTTGCAAAAAGAAAAAACGACGCTCCGGTAAGGACAGCGCCAAGAACAAGACCGTACCTGTACCCGAGCTTTTTGTAGTACGCAGTTATTCCCAGCAGCGACAAAAACGCGAATATGGTTCTCAGTTCTATGAGCAGAGACAGCTGCGAATTGGTGAAACCGTTCTGCGAAACGATGTATGGGTAAAAAACAGTGAAAGAATTGGTGAGCAGTCCTGACACTGACAGCTGTATCCCGGTGCATACGGCGCATATGACCCAGCAGTAATGAATTCTTTTCATTTTACATTCCCTTCCGGCGATGACAGGGTTACTATACACCGCAAGACCCGGAATGTAAAATGCGTTTTTGTCGCACCCATAGGGTAAAATGTATTCATTCCGGAACGGGCGCGGGGAAAACTAATAGTTGTACTTTTTGCAAAGATATGGTATTATTTCAAAATAGGTATACATAACGCCGTGCTTTTGTGCTTGGAGGGTGTGCGAATGACTATATGGAATGCCATAATACTTGGTCTGGTACAGGGAGTGGCGGAATTCCTGCCAATATCCAGCTCAGGCCATCTGGCCATTCTTCAGAACCTTTTCGGTATGACCACCACTGATAACGGCCATATGTTTTTCGATGTGCTGCTGCACTTCGGCACGCTGATTTCCATTTGCATCGTCTACTGGGGAGACATCGTGGCCATGGTGCGGGAGCTTATCGACTGCTGCCACGGCAGGGGCGGAGTTATAGCCGAGGACGGCAAAGCGCATTATCCGGCGGCCAGGCTTTTCCTGATGATCGTTATCGCCACGCTGCCGCTTTTCCTGGTGCTGCCGGTGAACGACTATGTCGAACAGCTTTATTATCACACCGCCTTTATCGGCGTGGCCCTGATACTTACGGGCTGCATACTGTATGTTGCCGACAAAATGCTGCCGGGCCGCAAGACCGAGAGCAGCATGCGCGTGCGGGACGCTCTCATAATCGGACTGTGCCAGGCCGTGGCCACCATACCGGGCCTTTCCCGCTCCGGCACCACCATCGCCGCCGGAATGGCCACCGGTCAGCGCAGGGATTACGCAGTTAAGTTTTCATTCCTGCTGTCGCTGCCGGCAGTACTGGGAGCGAACATCCTCAGCCTTGTAAAGGCAATAAAGGCCGGCATCGACGCCACGCTGATTCCGGCATATCTCATCGGCATGGCGGTGGCCATGGTTTCCGGCGTGTTCGCCATAGGCCTTGTGAAGACGATCACCAACAAGGGCAAATTCGGCAAATTCTCATATTACTGCTGGACGGTGGGCGCACTGACCATCATCCTGTCGCTGATACTGTGACATAAGCTTGGAAAGGAACGTACAAAAGACAATGGCACAAGGTTCCGGTAAGAAAACCGTTAAAAGAACATCGGGCAGAGCTCCGGCGGCCAGAAAAGGCTCCGGGGCCCATTCGGCGTCCTCCGCCGCGCAAAAGCCGATACGCCGCGAGGTTACGGGCGCGGTGCTGGCCTTTATAGGCCTTTTTTCCTTCCTTGCATATTTCAGCATAGATGCCATATTTATAAGCGGCCTTCGCAGCGTCATAGGCGGGCTGGTGGGCTGGGGCTTCTATATATTCCCGCCGATGATGCTTGTGGCGGCATATATTATGATCTTTCACCACGGACGTCCCGTGGCCTTCAGACTGACCTCGGCGCTGCTGCTGCCGGTCATTTTCGGGGCCATGACGCATCTGCTGTTTTCCTCGGCTGATCTGGGTTCTGCCGGCGGCTTTGCCGGCATGATATCCCTGCTGTACGCCGACGGATCGCGTCTTGCCTTCGGCGGCGTTGTCAGCGGCCTTTTGTCATATGGACTTGAGCTCGTCTTCAGCGTTTATGGCGCATTCCCGCTGCTGCTGGCGGCATTCATATTTTTCCTTCTGTCCGCGTTCAATCTGTCCATCCGCAAGATAGTTGCCTGGGCCAAAAACCGGGAGCGCGCCGAATATGAGCCGGAGCCCATGCCCGATCCTGAGCCTGAATACGCCAGCGCCTCAACCGGCAGCGAGCCGCGGATAGAGACAATGAAAGATCCACGCCGAGGCATCGACATTCCTCTGGACGATGACGAGCGGGATGATTCCGGCCGCGGCAGAAAAGGACTGTTCGTTAAGCCAAAAATGAAAAGCGAGCCAGTTCAGAGTACGGACAAGACTCCGATTACGCCTGTTACACAGCAGAAATCAGCCGCCGCGGAGGGTGTCAGGCCTGCCACCATTGAGGAAGCCGCCGGAATAGCCGGCGTGCCTGTAAGCCTCAGCGGAAAGAGCGGGCAGGCCGCTGTCGGTGAAATCTCTGATCCGCCAAAGACAAAGGCGTCAGGGGCGGACATCGCAGCCCAGACCGCTGCTGTGGAGGCCGAAATAGCCGCAAAAAATGACCCGGAGGAGTATGAGTTCCCCAAGATCGACCTTCTGAAAAAGAGCCCAGCCGCCTCGGTGGACGGCCGGGATGAAATAAGGATAAACAAGGAGCGCCTGGAAAAGACGCTGACAAGCTTCGGTGTGCCCGCCACAATATCGGATATTACCAGAGGTCCCACGGTAACGCGCTACGATTTTGAGCTGGAGCAGGGCGTGAAGCTGTCCCGCATAACCAATCTTCAGGACGACATTGCCCTGGCGCTGGGCGCGGTGAGCGTTCGCATAGCGCCCATCCCGGACAAGATCTCCACAGTTGGCATCGAAGTGCCAAATAAACTGCTTACACCCGTTTATCTCCGGGACATTATCGACACACCCAAATTCCAGAACGCCCCGTCAAAGCTGTCCTTTGCCCTGGGCAAGAACATCAGCGGCGAGGGTATTGTGGGCAATATAGCAAAGCTTCCGCATCTGCTCATCGCCGGCACCACCGGCTCCGGCAAATCGGTGTGCATGAATTCGCTTATCATAAGCCTTCTGTATAAGGCAAAGCCGGACGAGGTCAAGCTCATAATGATCGACCCGAAGATGGTTGAGCTTGGCATTTATAACGGCATACCGCACCTGTACATTCCTGTGGTCACGGACCCCAAAAAGGCCGCAGGAGCCCTGCAGTGGGCCGTTGTGGAAATGCTGAAGCGATACCGCCTGTTCTCCGATGCCGGAGTTCGTGACCTTGCCGCTTACAACGAACACCAGAAATCTCAGGGCGAGGATACGCTGCCCAGGGTGGTGGTAGTTATCGACGAGCTGGCAGACCTTATGCTGGCGGCCTCCAAGGAGGTCGAGGAGAGCATATGCCGCGTGGCTCAGATGGGCCGCGCCGCGGGCATGCACCTTGTCATAGCGACCCAGCGTCCGTCGGCGGACGTGATAACCGGCCTTATGAAGGCCAATATCCCCAGCCGCATAGCTTTTGCCGTGTCATCGGCACTTGAAAGCCGCATAATCCTGGACCAGGCGGGCGCAGAGAAACTTGTGGGCAACGGCGACATGCTGTTTGCGCCGCTGGGTACCGGCAAGCCCGTTCGCATACAGGGCGCCTTCGTCTCCGACGAGGAGAGAGAGAACGTCATCGACTTTATAAAGCAGCAGGCCCAGGCCGATTACAACGACGAGATAATTGCGTCCATAGAAAAAGCGGCCGAGGAAAAAGGCTCAAAATCCGCAGAAAGCTCAGACGAGACGCAGAGCGCGCCCGGCGGCGATTACGACGAGCTGCTGCCACAGGCTGTGGACGTTATCTTCGACACCAAGCAGGCCTCCGTTTCAATGCTCCAGCGCAGACTGAAGCTGGGCTATTCCAGGGCCGCCAGACTGGTGGACCAGATGGAGGAAATGGGAATCGTAGGCCCGTTCGAGGGCTCAAAGCCGCGCCAGGTGCTGATAACCAAGGAACAGTGGCAGGAGATGCAGATGGTACAGGGCACGGCTCCCACGGAGATCATGGAGACCCGCATGGAATTCGGCGAGGATGCGCCGCCGGTTCCGGACGACGATATGTAAAGATGCTGAAACGGCAGGGCGGTATATGCCGCCCTGTTTTATTGGAGAGCATATGGATTATTTCAGACCGGATATGAAAGAACGGGATGTAAACGCCATCAGCATGCTGGGACTTGCCCATGTGGGCGACGGCGTATACGAGCTTATGACCCGGGCCATGCTGTGTGCCGCCGGGCATACCCAGGTGAAGGACCTGCACCGCCTCACGGTCAGCCGCGTGAACGCCCCTGCCCAGGCCGAGGCGATGGCAAAGATCGCCTATATGCTGTCGCCTGAGGAAACGGCCGTGTACAAACGCGGACGCAACGCCCGGGTGAATTCCGTGCCGCAGCATGCAGATCTTGCCCAGTACCATGCCGCCACCGGGCTGGAGGCTCTGTTCGGCTGGCTGTATCTGCAGGGTATGACCAACAGACTAAACGAGTTGTTCGGGAAAATTTCGGAGGACTGACAATGCCGCTTGACGCCGTCACGCTGCACGCGCTGACAAACGAACTTAAGACCCGGCTGGAGGGCGGACGCATCGACAAAGTGCAGATGCCGGAAAAGGACGCGCTGCTCCTGTCCGTGCGGGGGCAGGGTGAAAACCTGCGCCTTTACATGTCGGCAAACGTGGGCTCAGCCAGAATAAACCTCACTGATACCGCATATGAAAATCCGGCGGAGCCGCCCATGTTCTGCATGCTCATGCGCAAACATCTGGCGGGGGCAAAGATACTCTCCGTCACCCAGCCGGATTTTGAGCGCATGGTGCTTATAAAGCTGCTGACCCGGGACGAGATGGGCGAGCAGAGCGAGAAGACCCTGTCTGCCGAATTGATGGGCCGCTCGGCGAATATTATCCTGGTGGGTTCGGATGGAAATATCATCGACTGCATCCGCCGCATGGATTTCGGCGGCGACGCCGCTCGGCGTTTACTGCCCGGCATGATATACCGCCTGCCGCCCAAGCAGGCAAAGACGGCCTTCTTTGCAGTATCCCAGGAGGAGAGAGCCGCGGCCTGGAAGGGCTCCGACAGCGCGGCGCCTGAGGACAAACGGCTGATGGACACGTTTTCCGGTCTTTCACCCATGATTTGCCGGGAACTGGCCTATCGCTGCGGCAGCGGTACCGACAGCATGCCGGAGGCCATGGAGGCGCTGTACGACAGCGTTATGGCCGGTGACTTTATCCCGTATATGCTCCTGAAAGACGGCATGCCTGCCGATTACAGCTTTATGCGTATTTCTCAGTACGGGCAGACCATGACAGGGGAGGAGTACCCGGATTATTCATCGCTGCTGGACGCTTACTATTCAAGGCGCGACAAGGCGGAGAGCATGCGGCGTCGGGGGCGGGATCTCGCTCACAGCGTCCGAACGGCCAGGGACCGTACGGCGCGCAAGCTGGAGGCCCGCCGGGAGGAACTGGCAAAAACCGAGGGACGGGACGCCGTCCGCCGCTCCGCCGAGCTTATAACTGCCAATATGTACCGCATGAAAAAAGGAGAGAGCGCCCTTGAATGCGAGGATTTTTACGCAGAGGGCAGTCCGACGGTAAAGATAAGGCTTGATCCTCTGAAAACGCCGCAGCAGAACGCCGCCGCCATGTACAGGGAGTATAACAAGCTGAAAACAGCCGAAAGCTATCTGGGCGGACTTATTGCGGAAAATGAAAAGCAGCTGGACTATCTGGACAGCGTGCTGGACGAGATAGAAAGGTCAGAGTCCGAAAAGGACCTGGCGGACATAAGGCGGGAGCTGAACGGCACAGGGTTCTTGAAAAAGACCTCCGGGGGCAAACCTGAGCGCGTAAAGACTCAGCAGCCCATGAGCTTCACTTCATCCGACGGCTTTGAGATATTGGTGGGCCGCTCCAACGCCATGAACGACGAGCTGACAAACAAGGTCGCCCGGCGCACGGATATGTGGCTGCATGTACAGAAAATACACGGCAGTCATGTGATAATCCGCTGCGAGGGCGGGGAAGCTCCGGAGCGCACGATAGAGGAAGCCGCAGGGCTGGCCGTGTATTATTCCCAGGCCAGACAGGGCGGCCGAGCCGCCGTGGATTACACCATGGTACGCAATGTGAAAAAGCCGTCAGGCGCCATGCCGGGATTCGTAATATACACTGACTATAAAACCATTGTGGCCGAAGGCTCGGAAGAGCTGGAGACCAGACTGAAAAAATGACGTGCGGGCATTATAGCCCTCTCGTCATTTTGGTATCATTTGTCCTTTTGGCTTTTGATGGCGTTAAGCGCGTTTACAAGCATCCTTGCCGCCTGCGCGCGGCTGAGGGTGTCGGTCATGGGGACGCCGTCCCTGATAACGCTGCAGGAGCTCAGATTCGCCACGGACTGAGCGGCCCAGTCGGGCACTGCCGCGCTTTTTGTCACACTGACGTCGGTAAATCCGGAAACATTGTTGAGCATCACGGCGGCCTCTGCTCTTGATATTGGCCTTGAGCTTTCAAATTCCGCGCCGCCGGAGACGGCGCAGCCGCATACGTCGCCGTTCATCAGCGCCGTGGACACATATGGCTTTTCCAGCCGGGAATGTCGCTGTCGTCAAGAAAACCGGTTGACACCACGCCCGAGAGAAGTTTGGCATCAGCAAGCTCCATGCACATGGAGAGAAACTCACCGCGGGTAACCTGGCGCTCCGGCTCAAAAAGCCACACGCTGCCCACCTTTTCGCCGGTAAAGATACCGTTCTCAGCCAGAGTCACGGCGTCGAGATACTCTCCGCTGCCGGCCATGTCGGAAAGGTCACGGCGGCCTTCCTGCGGGAAATGGTGATTATCACCGTACCCTACTGAGACACGTTGCCCAGCGCGTCGGAGGCCTTGTAGCCGAAATAGTCCTTGCCTTTTTTCCCGGCGGCCGGGGTGTAGACGAACTGGCCGTTTTCCTGCAGCTCCACTGTACCTTTTACGGGCTGGGTGGTTACATGGAACTGCACGGTGTCCCCGTCCGGGTCAACAGCGTTCAGCTGCCCGCCCACCGACACGTCGCGGCAGGTGGTTATCTCCAGATTTTCGGCCTGGGTCGAGGAATTGGCTTCGGCGGCAGCCGTAAACGCCCCCGCTGCCAAAACTGCGGCCAGCGCCGCCGCAATGAGCTTTTTTGATATGATATTGTGCATATGTTTGCCTCCAAAATCATGTTCTGGAGGTAGTTTGCGCACAATATGCGGTAATATTCGCCTATGTATCGCCGGGATCCCGACACAAAAAACGTTTTGCGGCGATGACAGCAAGGTTATCGCCCACAGAGCACAGAAAGGCCGACAGCACCGCAAGCTCCTCGGCGGAAAGACATTTCGCCGCGGCGCAGGCGGCGGCCGCGGCCAGCGCGGGAAGCGAGCAGTCGTCACTCAACGCAAACACCTTGTATTTCATTGCTGGCCTGACGCGGCAGAATTAACATAACGTCAAAATTGTCCTTGACAATTGCTGTCATTCTGTTATAATTACACCTGCCTTAAATGTGGCACGCCATTGTATGCGCCGAGAGTCTCAAATGTGACTCCAAGCGCCGGCGGGACATGCGGGAGTGCTGGAATCGGCAGACAGGCAGGCTTGAGGTGCCTGTGTCCAACCATAGACGTGTGGGTTCAAGTCCCATCTCCCGCACCAAAAGCGGTCATCCGAAAGGATGGCCGCTTTTTTCAGCGCCACTGGCGGCGTCGATAATACAGAAATTTCCACACATTGCGGCTATTGACAAAATGCGAATTCCAAACATATAATAAGCAGAAATGAGCAGCTTATTTCATAATTGCCGGCTTGTGCGCTTACAGCGAAAGGCAGGCGGGATGAGCGCGGTTCGAGCCGCCCGGCAAGCGGCAGCAGGGTGCGGTATCGCACATCTGTGGGACGATTTCCGGTTCCATGGATGTGCAGTTTTTACGCCCTCGACAGTACCGGCATGATGGCCGGACTATAATGCCGGACAAGGATGTGATCGCTTGGACGAAGACCGAAGTAGCGCTATACCCCGACAAATAAAAATAAATAAAATGTAGCACCGTGCCGCTGCGGCACTGTGCCGCGAAAGGCAGGATGTATATGATCCGCTTCTATTTGACAGAGGATGACAAGCTGAAGGAGCTTGATGAACCGCAGACGGGATGCTGGGTATCCATGCTTGCCCCCACAGAAGAGGAACTTACCGCAATTTCCCGGCGCTATAATCTTGACATCGACGTCCTCAGGGCGGCGCTGGATGCGGATGAACGATCCCGCATCGATGCGGACGAGGGCTATACAATGGTCCTGGTGAACATACCCACAGTGGAGGAGCAGAGCGACAAGGAGCTTTACAGCACGGTCCCGGTCTCTATACTTATTGTCCAGGACGCCATTATTACGGTGTGCAGCGAAAAGTCCCCAGTACTCAGCAGATTTGTAAACGGCAGGGTGAAGGGCTTCCGTACGCAGATGAAGTCGCGCTTCATCCTTCAGCTGCTGTATCAGATCGATACGCTTTATCTGCAATATCTGCATAATGTCGACAGAAAGAGCGAGGAGGTGGAGGCAAAGCTCCACAAATCCACCCAGAACAGGGAACTTATAGAGCTGCTGAAGCTTGAAAAAAGCCTTGTTTATTTTACGACCGCGCTGCGATCCAACGAGGCGGTGCTGGAGAAGCTGCTGCGCACCGAGCTGGTGAAAAAGTATCCCGAGGATGCGGAGCTTCTGGAGGACGTCATAGTTGAAAACAAGCAGGCTATCGAGATGGCGAATATATACAGCGGAATTCTCAGCGGAATGATGGACGCATTCGCCTCGGTTATCTCCAATAACCTTAACATTGTCATGAAGGTCCTGGCCATAGTCACCATTGTTATGGCGATTCCCACTATGATTTTCAGCGCCTATGGAATGAACGTCAACACGGCCGGCATGCCGTTTGCACAGAGCCCTGTGGGCTTTGTGGTTATAATTGGCATTGCTGCCGCCATAAGCGTTATCGCTACGCTGGTTTTCAACAAGCTGTTCAAATGAAAACCGCATAACGGCAGGAGGCCATCCAAAAGGATGACCTCCTGCCGTTATTTATTGAGATTTGAGTTACGCGGCTGCCGGAACAAGCTTCTTCAGACGGCTGGTAAGCAGCAGAGCCACGGACGCCTTTATAAGATCAGGGATAATGAACGGGAACACGCAGCTTGACAGCACGCCAAGAAGCGTTATCGGTCCGGTCGTGCGCAGATATACCGCCATGAACCAGGCAGTGCCCATGGCATAGCAGACGATAAGCCCCAGCACCATGGCCGCCGCAAGACGCCAGGTGCCGCCGCCGAAAATATGGAGAAAGCCCCACATGATAAGCGCGCATGCAAGAAAACCAAAGATATACCCGCCGGTAAGTCCCAGAAGCGTCCCGAGTCCGCCGGAAAATCCGGCAAAAACCGGAAGCCCCACGGCACCCAGCAAAATGTAGATGGCAACGGCTATTGTGCCGCGCTTGCCGCCCAGCAGACCCACAGCCAGAAAAACCGCCATCGTCTGCAGGGTGAATGGAACAGGGGCTGGTATAGATATCCAGGAGCATACGGCCATGATAGCTGCAAACATCGCGATCAGAGTCATGTCTTTTACTTTCATAATTGTAAACCTCATCAAAATATAACTTTACAATTATGATATGTCTCCAGACGCAAATTGTCAATACAATATACCAATATATTTACAATCGGCACATGTGTGCTATAATTGCCTTGGGTGATAATATGACCAGAGACACTGTACTTGCAATTTTGAAACGCGCTGAGGGCTTCGTTTCCGGCGAGGAGATAAGCCGGACGCTTGGCGTCAGCCGCGCCGCCGTGAACGGAGCCGTGAAGGCCCTGCGGCGAGAGGGGTATGAGATAGAATCCGCTACAAACAGGGGATACCGCCTGATAAACGCGCCGGACAGACTGACGTCAGGCGAGCTTTCGGCACTGCTGCCGGCAGAGCGGATGAAGACTGTGCTGTGCCTGGACTCGGTGGATTCCACAAACGACTGTCTGCGCACCCTGGCGCAGGAGGGAGCGCCGGACGGTCAGATAGTGCTGGCAAACCGCCAGACAAAGGGCAGGGGAAGGATGGGCCGGCCCTTCCAGTCGCCTGCGGATACAGGGGTTTATATGTCGGTCTTGCTGCGCCCCGACAGCGCACCGGCGGACATTTCCGGCATCACCGCCTGGGCGGCGGAAGCCATGTGCTCCGCCGTGGACAGGGTCTGCGGCGAAAGACCGAAGGTAAAGTGGATAAACGATCTCGTCATGGGCGGTAAAAAAGTATGCGGCATACTGACGGAGCTTTCCATAGAGAGCGAGAGCGGCCGCGTGCAGTTTGCGATAATCGGCTGCGGAGTGAACGTCAATGAAGCCGAAGGGGACTTCCCGCCTGAGCTCAGCAATATTGCGGGGTCGATCTATTCCCAGACGGGAAAAAGAATCAAACGGGCTGAGCTGGCGGTCTGCATGATAGAGGAACTGGACGCCCTTCGCTCGGCGTGGCCCGGCGGGAAGCGGAAATATCTGGACGCGTATAAGCGAGACTGCCTTACTCCCGGAAACAAGGTGCTGGTTATTTCCGGCGCAGGGGAGCGGGAGGCCTTCGCAGATAGCGTGGACGATGATTTTCGCCTTGTGGTGATACTTCCGGACGGGAGCCGTGAGGCCGTGTCCAGCGGAGAGGTCAGCGTCCGTGGTCTGTACGGATACACATGAGAATATGAAAAACGGCTGCCGTTTAATACGGCAGCCGTTTTTTATTCTTAGAAAAACTCAGCAGAAAATATACCGCGGCGGCAATGACGGCCAGCAGCATTGCCAATCCGCCATAGCGCATGGGCAGCAGAAACTGCATTTTCAAAAATGCATAGTAACCAAGTAATGAGCCGAACTGCACAAGGCAGGGGAGAAACGCGCACTCAGGAGTAATACACGCCAAAATCAGCGTCAGAATGTCGGCGCAGAAAAAGTAGCGGTCGTGCATGTGGGGCAGCAGAAACGGGATCATCACGGCCATAAGCACCGCGGCAGCGAACACTGCCCGGCGGTTAAGCCCTCTGCGCCTTATAAATGCCGTCAGCAGCACGGCAATCATGGCGGCGAAAGCCAGAACTACGCCTAGCTTTGACCAAATAGTCTTGTCGGCGTTGGGCATCAGCGAAAATACGGAGGAGGAGTTGTAGTTAAGGCCGCCGCCTATGCTGCCTGCCTGACTGAAATACAGAGTCAGCGTTTCCATAAAAGGCCGGCCAAGAAGCACAGCCGGCAATACCATCAGAATGTAAACTGCGGGAAAAATTAGAAAATGCCGCAGCTTGACATTGCCGCTCATGAGCATTACAGCAAAAACCGGCATGACGAACACAGCCTGCAGCTTAAAGGCGAAGGCCGCCGCAATGGCCGCCATGGCCAGGGAGGGCTTGCCGTCCAGCGCCAGATATATGCTCATAACGGCGAAGGCCGCGTATATGCTGTCGCACTGCCCCCAGTAGGCGCCGTTGAGCAGTACCGTGGGCAGGTACAAAACGATGAAGAAGCAGACAAGCTTCCTTCCGGCACCTTTTACAAACAATCCGCATAGCTGCATTGACGCCCAGGCGAGGACCACGTCAAAGAAGATGCTCAGCAGCTTTATGAGGTATAGATCGTTTATGCCCGAATAAGAAAACCAGGCGAGAAAATACAGATACGGGATATTGTAATTTCCCACAGAACCGCTGAGCGCCCTGAAGCCCCCGTTATCGGCGAAGTACTGCACCCATTTTTCCAAAAAATCAAGATAGTCCAGCGACGCGTAGTCCAGCATCAGCCAGCGCACGAAAAAAGCTCCCGCCGCCAGCAGCGCCGCCGTCGCCACTGCGCCGGAGCTTTTGAGCACACCGGAAGAATACAGCAGGACCAGAACGAACGCAGCTTCCGCCGCAAGCAGTAAAGTTACTCTTATATCCATAAGGCTCCATATATACAAAAAACGGCCGGAGTACAAAACTCCCGCCTGAATTTGTTAATTTTACAAAATATTTCTTGACAACTATTGTATAAAAATGATAAAATACCTTGCTATGTATGTTGGGGAACGCATCATACCCCACTATTTACGTTTCACATGATAGCATTTTCAACAAGTAAAATCAACACCGTACGGTTCGATTGTGACAACCTTGCCGGGTGTTCGCAAATACTTTAAAGGAGAGTGTGCAAATGCCAAAAGATGTTCTCTACGGCAAGACTCTGAGAAAGAGCTTTGCCCGCAGCGAAGAAATCCAGGACATGCCGAACCTGCTGGAGATCCAGAAAAACTCCTACAACTGGTTCCTCGATACCGGCCTGCGGGAGGTGTTCAAGGATGTGGACACCGTCACCGACTATTCAGGCAACCTTGAGCTGAGCTTCGTGGATTACTCCATGGACGAGAAGCCCAAGTACACCATTGAGGAATGCAAGGCGAGAGATGCCACATACGCCGCCCCGCTGAAGGTGCGCGTCAGACTGCGCAACAAGGAGACGGAGGAAATCAAGGAGCAGGAGATATTCATGGGCGACTTTCCGCTCATGACTCCGGGCGGCACCTTTGTCATCAACGGTGCCGAGCGCGTCATCGTCTCCCAGATCGTTCGTTCACCCGGCGTATATTACGACAAGAACACCGACAAGACAATGCTCTCCGTTTACGCCACCACGGTTATTCCGTATCACGGCGCCTGGCTGGAGTATGAGACGGACGCCAACGATATATTCTGGGTCCGCATCGACAAAAACCGCAAGCTGCCCATCACATGGTTCTTGAAGGCCATGGGAAAATATGATCCCAATGTGCCGGCAACCTGGCTGTCATGCGTGCCCGATCCCTCCGTCGGCAGCCTCACCAACGAGCGCCTGAAGGATATATTCGGCGAGGACGAGCGTATGGTGGCCACTATAGATAAGGACACCTGCGCCGACCGCGACGAATGCCTTATAGAGATTTACCGCAAGCTGCGCCCCGGCGACCCTCCAACGGTGGAGAGCTCCGAGACTCTGCTGGACGGCCTTTTCTACGACCGCCGCCGCTACGACATTTTCGGCGTCGGCCGCTACAAGTTCAATAAAAAACTGGCGCTGTACCCCCGTGTTATCGGCTTCGAACTGTCTGAGCCGGTGCCCGATCCGCAGACCGGCGAGATCATCGCCGATGCCGGCGAGGTCATTACCCGGGAAAAGGCCCAGCAGCTGGACGATGCCGGCGTCATCAATCTGACGCTGAAGATAGACGGCAAAGATGTCAAGGTATTCTCCAACGGCATGGTGAAGATGTCCACATTTGTGAAGGACATCGATCCGGAAGAGTGCGGAGTCAACGAGAAGGTAAGGTATCTTGTCCTGAAGCAGCTCATGGAGCAGTTCCAGGGCGAGGCTCTCAAGGACGCCATCCGCGAGCAGATAGACGTTCTTATCCCCAAGCACATAGTGCTGGACGATATTTACGCCTCCGTCAACTATCTTAACTGCCTGGCCCACGGCGTGGGCGATCCCGATGATATCGACCATCTGGGCAACCGCCGCGTCAGATGCGTGGGCGAGCTGCTGCAGAACCAGTTCCGCATCGGCTTCTCCCGCATGGAGCGCGTTATCCGCGAGCGCATGACCCTTCAGGATCTGGACATCATCACTCCGCAGAGCCTTGTCAATATCCGCCCTGTGACGGCGTCCATAAAGGAATTCTTCGGATCTTCTCCGCTCAGCCAGTTCATGGATCAGACTAACCCTCTGGCAGAGCTTACTCACAAGCGCCGCATGTCGGCACTGGGCCCCGGCGGACTCAGCCGCGAGCGCGCCAACTTCGATGTCCGCGACGTGCATTACAGCCATTACGGCCGTCTGTGCCCCATCGAAACTCCTGAAGGCCCCAATATCGGACTTATATCATATCTCGCGTCCTATGCCCGCGCCAACGAGTACGGATTCCTTATCGCCCCGTTCCGCAAGGTGGAGAAGGGCACCTGCCGGCTTACCGACCAGGTGGATTACCTGACGGCCGACCAGGAGGACCAGTTCATAGTGGCCGAAGCCTCCGAGCCTCTGGATGATAATGGCTGCCTTGCCAACAAGCGCGTCACCTGCCGCCACCGCGACGAGATCATCGAGGTCGACCGCGAGCGCGTGGACTACGTTGATATCTCCCCCCGCATGATGGTCTCCATTGCAACGGCCATGATACCTTTCCTTGAAAACGACGACGCAAACCGTGCGCTGATGGGCGCAAACATGCAGCGCCAGGCAGTGCCGCTCATGACCACGGAGGCACCTATCGTCGCCACCGGCATCGAGCATAAGTGCGCTGTGGATTCAGGCGTCGTGGTGCTTGCCGAAGGCGACGGCGAGGTCGTAAAAGTGGACGCACAGCACGTCACGGTAAAATACGACGGCAGCGAGACGAAAGACTACAAGCTTATTAAGTTTGCCCGTTCAAACCAGGGCACCTGCATAAACCAGCGGCCCATCGTGGCTCTGGGCGAGCGGGTGAAGGAGGGCGACGTACTGGCCGACGGCCCCGCCACCAGCCAGGGCGAAATTTCCCTGGGCAAGAACATCCTTGTCGGATTTATGACCTGGGAAGGCTACAACTACGAGGACGCCATCCTGATTTCCGAGCGCCTTGTCATGCAGGACGTTTTCACCTCCATCCATATAGAGGAATACGAGTGCGACGCCCGCGACACCAAGCTGGGACCTGAGGAGATCACCCGTGACATCCCCGGCGTGGGCGACGACGCGCTGAAGTATCTGGACGAGCGCGGCATAATTTCCATCGGCGCTGAGGTTCGTGCCGGCGACATCCTGGTGGGCAAGGTCACGCCCAAGGGCGAGACCGATCTTACCGCTGAGGAGCGCCTGCTGCGCGCCATATTCGGCGAAAAGGCCCGCGAGGTCCGTGACACTTCACTTAAGGTGCCTCACGGCGAGAGCGGAATCATAGTCGACGTGAAGCGCTTTACCCGCGACAACGGTGACGAGATGTCCCCCGGCGTGAACGAGGTGGTCCGCGTCTATATAGCCCAGAAGCGCAAGATATCCGTGGGCGACAAGATGGCCGGCCGCCACGGCAACAAGGGCGTTGTGTCCCGCATTCTTCCCCGTGAGGATATGCCTTATCTGCCGGACGGCACTCCGCTGGACATAGTTCTGAACCCTCTGGGCGTTCCGTCACGTATGAATATCGGACAGGTCCTGGAGGTCCATCTGGGCTATGCGGCCCAGGCTCTGGGCTGGAGAGTCGCCACGCCCATCTTCAACGGTGCAAACGAAGCCACTATCCGCAGCACACTCAAGCAGGCCGGCATCCGCGAGGACGGCAAAAGCGTGCTCCACGACGGACGCACCGGCGAGCGCTTCGATAACGACGTCACCGTGGGCTGGGTCTACTTCCTCAAGCTCCACCATCTGGTGGATGATAAGATACACGCCCGTTCCACCGGCCCGTACAGCCTGGTAACGCAGCAGCCTCTGGGCGGCAAGGCCCAGTTCGGCGGCCAGCGCTTCGGCGAAATGGAAGTCTGGGCGCTGGAGGCTTACGGCGCCGCATACACCCTGCAGGAGATCCTGACGGTGAAGTCCGACGACGTCACCGGCCGTGTGAAGACCTACGAGGCCATCGTAAAGGGCGAAAATATCCCCCAGCCCGGCGTGCCGGAATCCTTCAAGGTCCTGGTGAAAGAGCTCCAGTCCCTGTGCCTGGACATAAAGGTGCTGGACAAGGACGGCGACGAGATCGAGCTCAAGGACGACGAGGAAGACGACTTTATCCCCGGATTCAAGGAGGACAGCTACTCCAGCGACGACGAGATCGTGTCGGAGGGCTTCTCCATCGAGGACGTGCCGGATGAGGAACCGGACAGGGATCTGCCCGTTGACGATTATACTGTTGATGATGAGGAGGACAACTGATTATGAGCTATACACCGTTTGACGCCATTAAAATTGGAATTGCCTCCCCTGAAATGATCCTTTCTTGGTCCTCCGGCGAGGTCAAAAAGCCGGAGACCATCAACTACCGTACTTTAAAGCCGGAACGGGACGGCCTGTTCTGCGAGCGTATTTTCGGGCCCACAAAAGACTGGGAATGCCACTGCGGCAAGTACAAGAAGATCCGCTACAAGGGCAAGATATGCGACCGCTGCGGCGTCGAGGTAACGAGAGCCAAGGTCAGACGCGAACGCATGGGCCATATCGAGCTTGCGGCCCCGGTGTCCCACATCTGGTATTTCAAGGGCATACCCAGCAGAATGGGGCTTATCCTGGACCTCACCCCCAGGGTGTTGGAAAAGGTTCTGTACTTTGCAAACTATATTGTCACCGACCCCGGAACGACTCCGCTGGAAAAGTGCCAGATGCTCACCGAAAAAGAGTATCGGGACATGAAGGAGAAGTACGAGGACGATTTCGAGGCCAGCATGGGCGCCGAGGCAATAAAGAAGCTGCTGCAGCAGATAGACTGCGAAAAGCTGTCTGTGGAGCTGAAGGAGGAGCTGGACAATTCCTCCGGCCAGAAGAAGGCCAAAATACTCAAGCGCCTTGAAGTGGTGGAGGCCTTCCGCCAGTCCGGAAATAAGCCTGAGTGGATGGTCATAGACATCCTGCCCGTAATCCCGCCCGAGCTTCGCCCCATGGTGCAGCTGGACGGCGGGCGCTTTGCAACCAGCGACCTGAACGACCTGTACCGCCGCGTCATCAACCGCAATAACCGACTGAAGAGACTTATGCAGCTCAACGCCCCGGACATCATCGTGCGCAACGAGAAGCGCATGCTGCAGGAGGCTGTGGACTCCCTCATCGACAACGGCCGCCGCGGCCGCGCCGTCACCGGCGCCAACTCCCGCGCGCTGAAGTCGCTTTCCGACATGCTGAAGGGCAAGCAGGGCCGCTTCCGCCAGAACCTGCTGGGCAAGCGCGTTGACTATTCCGGTCGCTCCGTCATCGTGGTCGGCCCAGATCTGAAGATCTATCAGTGCGGCGTGCCCAAGGAAATGGCCATCGAGCTGTTCCGCCCCTTTGTCATGAAGAAGCTGGTGCAGGACGGCGTTGCAAACAATATCAAGAGCGCCAAAAAGATGGTGGATAAGCAGCGCACCGAAGTTTGGGACGCGCTGGATTACGTCATCAAGGAGCACCCCGTGCTTTTGAACCGCGCGCCCACGCTGCACAGACTGGGCATCCAGGCATTTGAGCCTATCCTCGTGGAGGGCCGCGCGCTCAGACTGCATCCGCTGGTGTGCACCGCCTACAACGCCGACTTCGACGGCGACCAGATGGCAATACACGTGCCCCTGTCCGCCGAGGCCCAGGCAGAGGCCCGCATACTCATGCTCTCCGCCAACAACCTTCTCCGTCCTCAGGACGGCCACCCCGTCACCGTGCCTACGCAGGATATGATCCTGGGCTCCTACTACCTTACCATGCTGCGCATCGGCAAGGCTGAAAAGGGTGCCGAGAACCTGCTGGTGGACGATGCCGGAGATACCGGACTTCCTGCCGGCGAAGTGGTTGACGCTGATGATTTTGCGGCGGCCAACAAGGTGCTGGAGGAAGAAAACAGAGCTATTGACGAGGCCAACAAGGCAAACGGCACAGACGTGGAGCTTAAGAAACCTGCGACTTACAAGCCTCTTCTGTGCTACCGCGACCCCAACGAGGCCATTATGGCCTACAATGAGGGCTTCGTGGGTCTGCATGCGCCCATCCGCCTGCGCGTTACCAAGACCATTGACGGCGTTGAGCGCAAGGCGATGATCAACACCACTGTCGGCCGCATCATATATAACGAGCCCATTCCTCAGGATCTGGGCTATGTGGATCGCAGCGATCCCGCCCACATGTTTGATCATGAGATCGGTTTCCAGGTGGGCAAAAAGCAGCTGGGCAACATCATCGACCGCTGCATCAAAAAGTACGGCTTCACCATTTCCGCCGAAGTCCTTGACAATATCAAGGCCATGGGCTACAAGTATTCCACCAAGTCCGCGCTGACCATTTCAATATTCGATATGACCGTGCCTGACGCCAAAAAGAGCCTTATTGAAAAGGCGGAGCAGCAGGTACTGAACATCGAGAAACAGTACAAGCGCGGCTTTATCACCGACGATGAGAGATATCGTCTGGTGGTTTCAGAGTGGGAGCAGACAACAAAGGACGTCACCAACGCCCTGCAGGACTGCCTGGACGAATACAACCCCATCTACATGATGGCAAACTCAGGCGCCCGCGGCTCCATGGCTCAGATTCGTCAGCTGGCCGGTATGCGCGGCCTTATCGCCAACACCTCCGGCAAGACCATCGAAATACCCATCAAGGCAAACTACCGCGAAGGACTTACTGTCCTTGAATACTTCGTCTCCTCCCGAGGCGCCCGCAAGGGTCTGGCCGATACCGCCCTGCGTACCGCAGACTCCGGTTATCTTACCCGCCGTATGGTCGACGTCTCCCAGGACGTCATCATCCGCGAGGAGGACTGCGGCACTACTGAAGGCGTCATGGCCGCCGCGGTTTATGACAGGGGACAGCTGGTACAGTCTTTCGGCGTCAGCATCCACGGCCGCTATCCCGCCCAGCCCATTACCGATCCAAAGACCGGCGAGGTGCTGTTCGGCACGGACCACATGCTCAAGGAGGGCGACGCCGCAGTTCTGGAGGCTCATGGCATTACCAGGGTCGACGTGCGCAGCGTGCTGAGCTGCGAGGCCCGCAGCGGCGTGTGCGCCAGGTGCTACGGCATCAACCTGGCTCTCGGCAAGCCTGTTAACTCAGGCGAAGCGGTGGGAGTTATCGCGGCTCAGTCCATAGGCGAGCCCGGCACCCAGCTGACTATGCGTACCTTCCATACCGGCGGCGTCGCCGGCGACGATATCACCCAGGGCCTTCCCCGTGTCGAAGAACTGTTCGAGGCCCGCAAGCCAAAGAAAATGGCGATCCTGTCCGAAATTTCCGGCACCGTCACGGTGGAGGAAACCAAAAAGGGCATCATGTCTGCCATCACCGTTACCAACGAGGCGGAGGGCGCCACCTGCGTTTACACCGCGCCTCACTCAGCCGGCATTCTCGTGCACACGGGAGACCATGTGGACAAGGGCCAGGAGCTGACCGCCGGTGCACTGAATCCCCACGATGTCCTGCGCATCCGCGGCGTCAACGACGACGAGTTCGGCCGTCAGGGCGTGCGTACCTATATCACGCAGGAGGTCCAGAAGGTGTACCGCCAGCAGGGCGTCGATCTGAACGACAAGCATATCGAGGTCATCGTGCGCCAGATGATGCGCAAGGTCAGAGTTGAGGATCCCGGTTCCACAGGACTTTTGGCCGGTGCCATGGTTGACATCGGAGATCTCAAGCTTGCAAACCGCGCCATCGCAGAACGCGTCTCGGCAGGTGAGGATGGCCTTTCACCGGCCACCTACACGCAGCTGCTCATGGGCATCACCAAGGCGTCCCTTGCCACGGACAGCTTTCTGTCCGCCGCTTCCTTCCAGGAGACCACAAAGGTTCTCACCGACGCCGCCATAAAGGGCAAGGTAGACCATCTTGTGGGCCTGAAGGAGAACGTCATCATCGGCAAGCTTATCCCCGCCGGCTCCGGTCTGGAGATGTACAGAGATTTCGAGTCCCATACCGATGAAGAAAAAGCTTCGTCTCCGGAGAGCTATGTTGATCTTACTGCTCTTGTGAACAAGACAAACGCGCTTTGATAAGAATGATTCAGGGGGCAAGAGTTTGCCCCCTGAAGTTCTTGCTTTTTTGCAAAAAGTTCCTTGACTAAATTTGTTAAATATGCTAAAATTCATTTTCGCATGGGCCTTATTGCGCCCATTTGCGCAAACTCACTGAAAACTCCCTTATATCAAGGGATTTCAGATATAACAATCTTTCAGGAAAGGAGGAAAACAATGCCTACTTTTAACCAATTGGTGAGAAAGGGCAGAGAAAAGGCCACCTACAAGTCCGCGTCCCCCGCGATGCAGAAGGGTCTGAACACCCTGAAGAATTGCGAGACCGATCTGAGCGCACCCCAGAAGAGAGGCGTATGCACCGCTGTGCGTACCTCCACCCCCAAGAAGCCTAACTCAGCTCTGCGTAAAATCGCGCGTGTTCGCCTGACCAACGGCTACGAAGTCACTGCTTACATCCCCGGTGTGGGCCACAATCTGCAGGAGCACTCCGTCGTCATGATCCGCGGCGGCCGTGTGAAGGACCTCCCCGGCGTTCGTTACCACATTATCCGCGGTTCTCTGGATACCCAGGGTGTGGATGGCCGCATGCAGGCCCGCAGCAAGTACGGCGCCAAGAGACCCAAGGCCGGAAAGAAAAAGTAATCCCCAACAGTTAAAGCCCTGTTGTTTACTTATATAAATAGTAGACCTCGGGGCGCCACGCACAGCACTCGTCTGTGCGAGTACCGTTGACATCATTTTTTAATGAAGGAGGGAAGCATAGTGCCCAGAAGAGGTAATGTTCCCAAAAGAGAGATATTGCCCGATCCTGTTTATAACAGTGTTCTGGTGACCAAGCTCATCAACACCGTTATGCTGGACGGCAAGAAGGGTGTTGCTCAGAAGGTCGTCTACGACGCCTTCGACATGATTAAGGAGAAGACGGACAAGGATCCCCTTGAAGCCTTCACCACAGCCATGGACAACATCATGCCCAGCCTGGAAGTCAAGGCCCGCCGTGTTGGCGGCGCCACTTATCAGGTGCCTATCGAAGTCAGACCCGAGCGCCGTCAGACCCTTGGCCTGCGCTGGCTTGTCGGTTATGCCCGCAAGCGCAGTGAGAAGACCATGAAGGAAAGACTGGCAAACGAAATTATGGATGCGTGCAACAGCCTCGGCGCAGCCGTCAAAAAACGCGAGGATACCCACAAGATGGCAGAGTCCAACAAGGCTTTTGCGCATTTCCGCTGGTAATCCCGACAGGAGTCAGATTATATGCCAAGACAGTTTTCGCTTGAAAATACAAGAAATATCGGTATCATGGCTCACATCGACGCCGGAAAAACCACCACGACGGAACGTATTCTGTTCTACACCGGTGTAAACTATAAACTGGGCGAGGTCCACGACGGCAATGCCACCATGGACTGGATGGAGCAGGAGCAGGAGCGCGGCATCACCATCACTTCCGCAGCTACAACCTGCCACTGGAAAGATCGCCGCATCAATATTATAGATACGCCGGGCCATGTGGATTTCACCGCAGAGGTGGAGCGCTCGCTGAGAGTGCTGGACGGATGCGTTACGGTTTTGTGCGCAAAGGGCGGCGTTGAGCCACAGTCTGAGACTGTCTGGCGCCAGGCCAACCACTACAGTGTGCCGCGCATGATATATGTCAACAAAATGGATATTATGGGCGCAGACTTTTACCATGTTCTGGACATGGTGAAGGACAGACTGAAGTGCAACGCCGTACCCATTCAGCTTCCCATAGGCGTAGAGGATAGTTTCCGCGGTATAATTGACCTTGTGGACATGAACGCCGATATTTACTACGACGATCTGGGCAAGGACATGCGTACCGAGGAGATCCCCGCAGAAATGCTGGATCTGGCAAAGCAGTATCGCGAAAAGCTCATCGATTCGGTTTCAATGTTCGACGACGAGATCGCGGAGCTGTATCTGGAGGGTGAGGAAGTCCCGGCGGAGCTTATCAAAAAAGTTATCCGCAAGGCCACCGTCACAAACCAGATGGTGCCTGTAACCTGCGGCACATCATACAAGAACAAGGGCGTGCAGAAGCTGCTCGACGCCATCGTCGACTATATGCCTTCTCCTCTCGACATTCCGGCCATCAAGGGCACAAACCCCAAGACGGACGAGGAAGAGGACAGACATCCCAGCGACGACGCGCCGTTCTCCGCACTGGCCTTCAAGATCATGACAGACCCGTATGTGGGCAGACTGAGCTTTTTCCGTGTCTATTCCGGCACGGTCACGACCGGTTCCACCGTCATGAACTCCACCAAGGGCCAGAGGGAGCGGCTGGGCCGCATACTTCTTATGCACGCGAACCACAGGGAGGACCTGGATCAGGTGTGGACCGGCGACATCGCGGCAGCGGTGGGCCTGAAGAACACCACAACAGGCGACACCCTGTGTGATGATAAAAACCAGATCATACTAGAATCCATGGAATTCCCGGAACCTGTTATCCGTGTGGCAATCGAGCCGAAGACCAAGGCCGGCCAGGAGAAGATGGGCATTGCCCTTCAGAAGCTGGCGGAGGAGGATCCGACCTTCAAGACCTATACGGACGATGAGACCGGCCAGACCATAATCGCCGGCATGGGCGAACTCCATCTGGAGATAATCGTGGACAGGCTGCTGCGCGAGTTCCACGTCGAGGCAAATGTGGGCAAACCCCAGGTTTCCTACAAGGAGACCATAAGGAAGTCCGCCGAGCAGGAGACAAAATACGCGCGTCAGACAGGCGGCAAGGGCCAGTACGGCCATGTCAAGATCCGCGTGGAGCCCAACGAATCCGGCAAGGGCTACGAGTTCGTGAACGCCATTGTAGGCGGCGCGATACCAAAGGAATATATTCCCGCGGTGGATCAGGGCATTCAGGGCGCGATGAACGCCGGCGTCGTGGCGGGCTACCCCGTTGTCGACGTCAAGGTGACGCTTTACGACGGCTCATATCATGAGGTCGACTCATCAGAGATGGCGTTTAAGATCGCCGGCTCAATGGCCTTCAAGGAGGCCATGCGCAAGGCTGATCCCACGCTGCTGGAGCCGATAATGAAGGTCGTCGTCACAGCTCCGGACGACTATATGGGCGATGTTATGGGAGATATCAACTCCAGACGCGGCCAGATAGCCGCCACAGACGTCCAGAACGGAGCATGCGAGGTCACCGCGAACGTCCCGCTTTCCACTATGTTCGGTTATGCCACCGATCTGCGCTCCAAGACGCAGGGCAGAGCAACTTACAGCATGGAGCCAAGCCACTATGCCGAGCTGCCCAAGGGCCTGCAGGAGAGTCTCATGAATACCCGCAGAAACGACTCTGCGATGTGATAGGAATTAATCATCAACACAACATTATTTTGAGGAGGATTTCAAAATGGCAAAGCAGATGTACAATAGAACCAAGCCCCATGTGAACATTGGCACCATCGGTCATATCGACCACGGCAAGACCACCCTTACCGCTGCCATCACCAAGTATCTGTCCTTCATGGGCGACGCCGAGTATACCGATTACTCTTCCATCGACAAGGCTCCTGAAGAGAGAGAGCGCGGCATCACCATCAATACCGCCCACGTTGAGTACCAGACCAACGACCGCAAGGGCCACAACTACAAGACCGGCGAAGACAATGCCGACATCCAGGGCCGCCACTACGCCCATGTCGACTGCCCGGGCCATGCTGACTATATCAAGAACATGATCACCGGCGCTGCTCAGATGGACGGCGCGATCCTGGTCATCGCCGCCTCCGACGGCCCCATGGCCCAGACCCGCGAGCATCTGCTGCTGGCCCGTCAGGTTAACGTGCCTTCCGTCCTTGTTTTCCTGAACAAGTGCGATCAGGTAGATGACCCCGAGCTGCTCGAGCTGGTCGAGATGGAAGTCCGCGAGCTGCTGAGCTTCTATGGCTTCCCCGGCGACGACACCCCCATCATCCGCGGCTCCGCTCTTAACGCTCTGGTCAGCGAGTCCACCGATGTCAACGCTCCCGAGTATGAGTGCCTGAAGGAACTCATGGAAGCAGTCGACACCTGGATTCCCACCCCGGCCCGCAACGACGACCTGCCCTTCCTTATGCCTATCGAGGACGTGTTCACCATTTCCGGCCGCGGCACCGTCGTAACCGGTCGTGTAGAGCGCGGCAAGGTCAAGATCAACGACAAGGTCGAGATAGTCGGCCTTAAGGACGAGACCACCGAGACCGTCGTAACCGGCACCGAGATGTTCCACAAGACCCTCGAGTACGCCGAGGCCGGCGACAACGTGGGCTGCCTGCTTCGCGGCATTGCGAAGAAGGACGTGGAGCGCGGCCAGGTTCTGGCAGCTCCCAAGTCCATTCACCCCCACACCAAGTTCACCGGTCAGGTCTACGTTCTGTCCAAGGACGAGGGCGGCCGTCACACTCCGTTCTTCAACAACTATCGTCCCCAGTTCTACTTCCGCACCACCGACGTCACCGGCGTCATCAATCTGCCTGACGGCGTTGAGATGTGCATGCCCGGCGATAACGTCGACATGAAGGTCGAGCTGATCACCCCGATAGCCATCGAAAAGGGCCTCCGCTTCGCTATCCGCGAGGGCGGCCGTACCGTCGGCTCCGGCGTTGTCATCGAGATCAACGAGACTGTCTGAGTTATTCCGACAGTTATACAGCCATAAAAAATCCCGGCCGAGAAATCGGCCGGGATTTTTTTACATAGCGGAATATGTAACTTTTCGGGAAAATTTACGTCCTTATTTAATGGCATGCATAAATCCGTTTACGCTTGCCGAATGTATGTCGCCGCCGATTACCTGCCTGCCGCGTACATAGAGCGTAGCCAACACGCTGCCTGAGCCGGACTGAGGATAGTTTTTTACAAGATATGTGTACTGGGTGCACCCCAGACCTGCAAACGCCTCCATATTGAAGCCCTGATGCTTTTGAAGGTCGTTGTATTCGCTCATGACGTTGCCGAAGCTTTTCGGCAGGACGATGTCGCAGCGCTTTTCGGACGTCGGATCTATCACCCATCCCAGGTTGAAAAGATATTTCTGCCTGCCCTCCGGCGTTGAGGCATTTATTAATGACTGCATGCCGCTGTTTGCGCCGTCAGGCGCGCCCCGGACTATTACGGCGGCGGTAACGATCATGGCCATTACTATGATAATAAGCACTGCAGTTGCACGTGTAAGTTTGATCCCGCGTTTCTCCAAAGTACATTACCTCGTATGATTAATATTCAAAAATGCCGGAAAGTATGATACAATACCGCCATGACTATGATGAGAATTGACAAGTTCATATGCGATGCCGGTCTTGCCGGACGCAGGGAAGCCCGACAGCTTATTAAGGCCGGAAGAATTGCCGTAAACGGCGTTGCCGTCACTGACTGCGACTTCAAACTGACCCCTGATAAAGATACGGTCACGCTGGACGGCAGGGAGACGGCATACCGCCGCTTTCACTACTATATTATGAACAAGCCGGCCGGCATACTGACAGCCACCGAGGACAGAAAGCAGCCCACGGTAGCTGATCTTTTGCCGGATCAGGCATGCCGGCAGGGCGTTTTCCCGGTGGGGCGGCTGGATAAGGACACAACCGGCCTGCTGATCTTTACAGATGACGGAGATTTTGCCCACAGGGTGATTTCCCCAAAGTTGGAGATCAAAAAGGTATATTGCGCCGAAGTGGGCGGCAGCCCCACTCAGGAGGACGTAAAAGCCTTCAGCGGCGGTCTGACGCTTGGAGACGGCACAAAATGCCTGCCTGCAAAGTTGGAAATCATCGGCGAGCACAGCTGCCTTGTGACCGTTATGGAGGGAAAATATCATCAGGTGAAAAGAATGCTGGCCTCAAGAGGACTGCCGGTCACAGCGCTGAAACGGCTTTCCATAGGAGGCCTGGAGCTGGGGGAAAATCTGGGTTCAGGAGAATGCAGAGAGCTCAGTGAAGATGAGTTGTGCATTGTGATGAATAAAAAATAACTAAAAAAATACGTTGAAAATGGCGCGTTTTACACGCATAGCAATACTGACTTTGAAAAATTCACAAATTTTCAGCGGTTTTCTATTGAAAATCGCACAAAAATGGACTATTATGTAAAACTATGAGCAAGTAACTCAATTTGTGAAAATGGCAATCATGCCATTCGGGAGGAACAGATATGTCCAGTAGAATTTTTCAGAGCGTGATTACACAGATGAAAGAGGCTACAGACAGATGCATCGGCGTTATAGACGATCAGGGATTTGTCGTTGCGTGCAGCGAGCTTTCCATGATCGGCTCCAGGCTGGAGGACTTCAGACCCGCCGGGCATGACGCCATGGATCAGGTATTTTTCTCAGACGTCAGGACCTATAAGCTCATCGGCATCAACGGCAGCAAGTTTGACTATGCCGTTTTCGTCGAGGGGACGGACGACATGGCAAGGAGTTCCTGCGTGCTTGCCGCCGTGGCGTTCAATGAGGCCAAGACGAATTATGAGGAAAAGCACAACAAGGCTGCCTTTGTCAAGAACATCATCTCCGACAATATCCTGCCGGGCGACGTATATGTCAGAGCCAAGGAGCTGCATTTCGTCACGGACGTGCCCCGCGCCGTGCTTCTGGTGCGCCAGTTCGATCATCCTGAGATAGTCTCCGTTGAGGTCATTCAAAATCTCTTCCCCGATAAGCAGCACGACTTTGTCCTCAGCGTCAGCGAGACCGATATAGTCGTCATTAAGGAGCTTACGAACCCGGACGATACCGCAGAGGTCATGAGCATTGCCGAGATGATAGAGAAGACCCTGCGCGAGCAGCTGCAGGTGAAGTGCGTCGTGGGCATAAGCACTACGGCCCGGCACCTGAGAGAGCTGGCAGACAGATACAAGGAGGCTCAGGTCGCAATAGACGTGGGCCGTGTGTTCAATACGGAAAAGAGCATCATCAATTACGAAAACCTGGGTCTGGGCAGGATAATATATCAGCTGCCAACGACCCTTTGCGAAATGTTCTTGCAGGAGGTGTTCAAAAAGAATCCCATAGAGTCTCTGGATGAGGACACGCTCGAGACCATAAACAAGTTTTTCGAGAACAACCTCAACGTATCCGAGACTTCGAGAAAGCTGTATGTTCACCGCAACACCCTGGTCTATCGTCTGGAAAAGATCAAGAAGCTGACCGGGCTGGATCTGCGCGAGTTTGACCATGCCATAGTTTTCAAAGTGGCAATGATGGTCAAAAAGTATCTGGACTCTCTCAATCAGCCCAGGGCGCTGAGGTGAAACTGCAAAAAATCCACAGCACTTGGAGGATAATACTTAATGGTTCAAATGAACGGCGTAACGATGGTATACGAAAACAGCGGCACCACGGCCCTGCAGGACGTGGATCTGTCCATCAGCGAGGGTGAATTCGTGTTTCTGGTGGGGCCTTCCGGTTCCGGCAAGACCACGATAATCAAGCTCCTGACCGGCGAGGTCCAGGCCACCGAGGGCGAGATAACCGTCAACGGTTTCGACATGTGCCGCATAAAAAGGCGCAAGGTACCAAAAATGCGGAGGACTATCGGGGTCGTATTTCAGGATTTCAGACTTATCGACGACATGACCGTATACGACAACGTGGCCTTCGCCATGCGCGTCGTGGGCACATCCGAAAAGGTGATACGCGACCGCGTGCCCTACGTCCTCAATCTTGTCGGGCTGGACGGACGTGAAAAGCGCAAGCCGCAGGAGCTTTCCGGCGGCGAGCAGCAGCGTGTGGCAATCGCCCGCGCACTGGTCAATTCGCCCCGCATGATCATCGCGGACGAGCCCACCGGCAACCTTGACCCGGTAAGATCGCTTGAGCTTATGCTGCTTTTGGAAAAGATTAACGAGCTTGGCACCACGGTCCTGGTGGTGACACACGAGAAGGAACTGGTAAACGCGTTTTCAAAGCGCGTCATCGCCATCGATGGCGGCCGCGTTATCAGCGACGGAATGGACGGGTACTACAGCTATGAATAAAAGCGGATATCTTATTCGTGAGGGCTTCAGGAGCATAAGAACGCACAGGCTCATGTCCTTCGCGTCTGTGGCCGTCATTGTGGCCTGCCTGCTTATCATGGGCAGCTTTTCCATGGTGGCCGTAAATATCAACAGCATAATAAGCGACCTGGAAAAGCAAAACGAGGTCGTCGCATTTGTGGACGAAGACTATACGGAGAGCCAGGCCCGCGCCATGGAGAGCGAGATCGAGGCTGTGGACAACGTCTCCTCGGCAGATTTCGTCACAAAGGAGCAGGCCATGAGCTCCTTTATGAAGGACTATAATTCCGACCTGATGGAAGGCATAGATCAGTCCGTTTTCCGGGACAGATACGTTATACACCTTAAAGACATAAGCCTGATGCAGCAGACCAGGGACGCGCTGCAGAAGGTGGACGGCGTTGCCAAGGTTAACGCTCACATCGACTATGCCAACGGCTTCATCACCGTAAGAAACGTGGTCAGCGCCGTGTCGCTGGTTTTGATAGTCATTCTTGTGGTGGTATCCTTCTTCATCATGTCCAACACCATCAAGCTGGCAGCTTTCAGCCGCCGGCAGGAGATAGCCATTATGAAGATGGTCGGCGCCACCAACGGCTTTATACGGCTGCCGTTCATGGTGGAGGGCCTCGTGCTTGGCCTTATGGGCGGCGCGATAGCCTTTGTAGCCGAGTGGGGACTGTATGAGGCTGTCACGGGAAAGATCATGGAGACCATCACCGCAAGCCTTATGGATATAGTGCCGTTTTCATCAATTGCCACGCCGGTGCTGCTTACATTCCTGGGCGTGGGTATCCTGGTGGGCGGTTTCGGAGGGGTCAGCGCCATCAGAAACTACCTGAAGGTCTGAGCGGTCTAAGGAGGCAGAAATGAGCAAAAAGTTTATATCGATAATGTGCATAATCCTGGCGGCGATATTTGTGGTTACGCTGGTGCTGGTGGCCCTACCTACCAATGCCCACGCGGTTTCCCAGTCGCAGATACAGGCGCTGCAGGATCAGAAGGACGCCATCAAGGCAAAAAAGGATGCCGCGGCAAAGAAGATCGCGGATCTTAAATCCCAGCAGTCTACATATCTTGCTCAGAAGCAGGCCATGGACGATCAGTGCGAACTGATGCGTCAGGACATCGACCTTCTGGAAAAGCAGATCAAGGTCTATGACGACATGATCGTGCAGAAGGGCGAGGAGCTGAAGGAGGCGGAGCAGCTGCGCGACGAACAGCTGGTGCGCTATCGTACCCGTGTCCGTGCTATGGAGGAAAACGGCAAGTATAACTATTTCGCAGTGCTGTTTTCAGCCAGCAGTTTGTCAGACCTCCTGACAAAGATGGACGATATAGGCGAGATCATGCAGAACGACAAGGACCTTGAGGACAGCTACAAGGCCTCCGTTGCCGAGTGCAAGGAACTCAAGCAGGAATATCAGACCACACAGACAGAGATGAAGGGCAAGCAGTCCGATCTCAAGGCAGAAAAGGTGGAGCTTGAGGGCGAGATCGCCCAGGCCACAGAGATGATCAAATCCCTGCAGGGCAACATTGACACCTATACCGCCGCCTACAAGCAGAACGAATCCGCCGAAAACAGCGTCATCTCCCAGATGAACAAGCTTTCCGCCCAGCTGGCGGCAGAGGCCGCGGCGGCAAAGAAAACCAACACCGCAAATCCCTCGTCTTCAGTTACAGGCAGCGGCAAGTTTACCTTCCCGGTGCCCGGATATTCTATGATTACCAGCAGATACGGCAACCGGTATCACCCGATTTTCAAAACGTACAAGTTCCATTCGGGCATTGATATTGCCGCCAATTCCGGCACAACGATCATCGCTGCCGACGCCGGCACTGTGGCCGTGGCTACATATTCCTCATCCTACGGCAATTATGTTATGATCAATCACGCCAACGGCTATACTACCCTTTATGCGCATATGAGCTCCCTTGCGGTCTCCGCCGGCCAGACAGTGACCAAGGGGCAGACCATTGGCTATGTGGGATCCACCGGCTGGTCCACAGGCCCGCACTGCCATTTCGAGATCCGCTATAACGGCGGCACCACCGATCCGGCGGCATATTTCAGCGGCCTGAGGTATTCATCCGACTCCTGACAGATGTAAGCTATCAAAGCCGGGCAGTCTGACAATTGACTGCCCGGCAACTTTCGCATTATGAGAAGGGAAGAGACTCCTTGAACGAGAACACGAATGAGACGCCGGAAGCAAAAAAACCGCGGAAAAGAATTCGTCGTACGGCTTTCGACAAACCTGTCAGGCTGAAAGGCGCTATACTTGCCTGTGTGATTTGTGTTGTTGCGGCCTCCGTCGTAACGGCGCTGATTATTTTCGGCAAAGTGGGCGGCCTTCAGAATTTCAAAAGCGCCAGGGCGTATCTGGAAGTCCAGAACGCCATAACCGACAACTACATCGGCGACAGCAACATACAGTCCATGAAGGATGCCGCCGCCGCCGCAATGGTGTCCAGTCTGGGCGACAAATGGAGCTATTACATGACGGCGGACGAGTACAAGACCTATAAGCTCTCCTCCTCAAATAAATACGAGGGCATAGGCGTGACTATCGCCAAGGACGATAAGACCGGAGGCTTTGCCATTACCACCGTGATAGCCGGTTCGCCGGCGGAAACGGCGGGGCTCAAAAAGGGCATGACCATTATGACCGTGGACGGCAAGGATGTGACTGGCCTGTCCACTGACGGCATCCGCGACATTATCCAGGCCAAGGTCAATTCCACGCTGACTCTGGGCATTTCCGAGGACGGCGGCAAGCCCACGGACTATTCCGTGGACTGCTCGGTGGTCTACAATAACCCCGTAAGCTATGAGCTGAAAGACGGAAGCGTGGGCTACATCAAAATAGCGAACTTCGACGCCGGCAGCGGAGACGCAACAAAAAAGGCCATAGACGAGCTGCTGTCACAGGGGGCAAAGTCCATGGTTTTCGACGTCAGAGATAACCCCGGCGGCATGCTTTCCGAGCTTATTAAGGTTTTGGACTATATTCTCCCTGAGGGCGACCTTTTCGTGTCCGTGGATCACAGCGGCAACGATACGGTCACCAAGTCCGACAACGTGTGTCTCCAGATGAAGATGACGGTGCTGGTGAACAAAAACACTTACAGCGCGGCGGAGTATTTCGCGGCGGCGCTGCAGGAATACAACTGGGCCACAGTAGTGGGCGAGGCCACCACCGGCAAGGGCAGGAGCCAGACTACCATCGAGATGTCGGACGGCAGCGCCGTGCATATCTCCAGCCGCACTTATCTCACGCCAAAGCGCGTGGATCTTTCGGAAAAGGGCGGTATTACACCGGACGTGGTGCTGGAAAATGCCGACCCGGAGATCGACGACCAGCTTTCCAGGGCCATAGACATAGCAAAGGGCTCCTGACGAATTGTGTTGACAGCCGGGAGCATAATCACTATAATTATAAGACTGTTATTTGCCGACCGGGTAATTCGCTTAAAAGGAGACTTTTAAAATGATTGACAGCAACAGATACAAAATGAGCCAGGAACGTCTGGAAGACCTTAAAAAAGAGCTTGAGTACTGCGAGACCGTCCGCGAAAAGGAGGTCTCCGAACTTATAAAGGAAGCGCGCAGCTTCGGCGACCTGAGCGAGAACAGCGAATACGACGAGGCCAAAACTGAACAGGGTAAGCTGTATTCAAAGATAGCGGAGCTCAAGGACCTTATCGAGAACGCAGAGATAGTCGATAAACCCGCGGAGGTCAAATCAGGAGCCGTCATTCTGGGCAGCCGCGTGAAGATCCACGATGTGGAGGAGGCCTCGGACGAGGACTTCGAGATCGTAGGCTCTCAGGAGGCCAATCCTATGCAGGGCCGCATCTCCGACGATTCCCCTCTGGGCCGCGGCCTTATCGGCCACAGCGAGGGCGAGACCGTCACCGTGGAGACACAGGCCGGCATATTGAAGTTCAAGATAATTTCCGTACAGAACGATTGATTTTTCGGGGGATAAGATGAGCGAGAAGGAAAACACAGAGACAAACGAGCATGAGCTTACCGGCGAGGAGCTTTCAGAGATACTGCAGGTTCGCCGGGATAAGCTGAAGTATTTTCAGGACGAGGGCAGAGACCCCTTCGTCCAGACCCGCTTCGACCGTACCGCATGGTCCAGTGATATCAAGGCTGACTTCGACGCCTTCGACGGCAAGACCGTGTCTGTGGCAGGACGCATGATGTCAAAGCGCGGCATGGGCAAGGCCATATTCTGCAATATCAAGGACGACCGCGGCCAGATACAGCTGTATATAAAGATTGACGCCGTGCCCGAGCAGCAGTTTGCGGATTTCCGCAAGTACGACGTGGGCGACATCATCGGCGTCACCGGCTACGTCTTCAAAACAAAGACTGAGGAGATAACCGTACACGTACAAAGCGCCGTGCTGCTATCCAAGTCTCTTCGCCCGCTGCCTGAAAAATTCCACGGCATGACCAATGTGGAGCTAAAGTACCGCCAGCGCTATGTGGATCTTATAATGTCCGACGAGTCGCGCCGGAATTTTGAAGTCCGCTCGAAATTCATAAGCTATGTCCGCCGCTATCTGGACGGGCGCGGCTATATGGAGGTTGAAACGCCGGTTTTGAACACCATTTCCGGCGGCGCCACCGCCAGACCCTTTATTACCCACCACAACACCCTGGATATGGACATGTACCTGCGCATAGCCACGGAGCTTAACCTTAAGCGGCTCATAGTGGGCGGCATTGAGCGGGTGTACGAGATAGGCCGAATCTTCCGCAACGAGGGCATGGACACCAAGCACAACCCCGAATTCACCACCGTTGAGCTCTACGAGGCCTACGGCGATCTTTACACCATGATGGACCTGTTTGAGGAACTGCTTTCCGGCGCCGCAAAGGAGATACTTGGCACCTACGAGCTTGAGTGGCAGGGCGAAAAGCTGGATCTCACCCCGGGCTGGAGACGCATGACCATGGCCGACGCCGTGAAGGAATATACCGGCGTGGACTATATGGCCATATCCGATGACGCGCAGGCCGTCGCGGCAGCAAAGAGCGCCGGAGTGGATATGTCCAAAAAGGAGCCCACCTGGGGCCATGCGCTGTACGAGACCTTCGACCAGATGGTGGAGGAGAAACTGGTGCAGCCTACATTTATAACATCACACCCCGTGGATGTTTCACCGCTGGCAAAGCGCAATCCTCACGATCCGCGCCTCACCGAGCGTTTTGAGCTTTTTATCTGCCGCAGCGAAATGGGCAATGCCTTTTCCGAACTCAACGACCCCATCGATCAAAAGACCCGCTTCCAGAAGCAGGTAGAGATGCGCGCCGGAGGCGACGACGAGGCCGGCATGATGGACGAGGATTACATCAACGCCATGGAATACGGTATGCCTCCAACGGGCGGACTGGGCATCGGCATCGACCGCTGCGTCATGCTGCTCACAGGCTGCAATTCCATTCGCGACGTTATTCTTTTCCCCACGATGAAGCCGCTCGAGTAATTAAAATACTGTGGCGGAGCCTCAGCTCCGCCACAGTTTGCTGTAATTATGGAAAATATAACTTCAAGAAAAAATTCATATATACGCCATCTGAAAGCCCTGTGCGCCGACGGCGCATACCGCCGGGAAGCGCGGGAATTCGTCTGCGACGGGCTAAAGATGCTGAATGAAGCCGCGGCGTTTGGGGGAGAAATTACCTCCGTGCTGTGGCGGAACCAACCTGCCGGGGGATATGAAGCGCTCCCGGAGCAGCACTGCGCGCCGGACGGGCTTCTTGAATATGTCTCGCCGCTTGTTAACAGCCCTGGCCCGGTTTTCACCGTACACATGCCGGAGCGTGCGGCGCGCCGGATAAAAAACGCCATAGTCCTGGAGAGCGTGCAGGACCCAGGAAACGTGGGTACGGTCGTCAGAACGGCTGCGGCCTTTTATATTGACGCCGTGGTGCTCACAGGCGGCTGCGCAGACCTATATAACCCCAAGACCGTGCGCTCCACAATGGGAGCCATTTTCAGACAATATGTGCTGGAAACGGACGACATGACAGGTTTCCTTAAAGAAAGCGGTCTTAAGCTGTACGGCGCGGCGCTTTCCGACAGGGCAGAGGATATCAGAAACGCCGGGGTGAAAAACGCCGCGGTAGCCATCGGCAGCGAAGGCAGAGGCCTGAGCGCCAGACTGCTGTCGCTGTGCGAAAAGACTATAATAATTCCCATGACAGAAAATTCCGAATCGCTGAACGCCGCCGTGGCTGCGTCGGTGGTCATGTGGGAAATGGCAAGATAATTATTGAAAGAGGAGGGACGGCGCGTGTCCGCAATCAAATACTGGCTGTGGCTGTCCTCCGCGAAAGCCGCGCCGAAACCCAAAAAGCTTGTACTTCAAAACTACGGCGGCGACCCCAAGGCCGCCTTCTTTGCCCCAGTGGGAGAATTTGCCGCCATCGACGGGGCGGACAAGGGGGATCTCGCTTCACTGGAGGAGCGCAGTATGGAGCAGGCGCTGCGCATTATTGACCGGTGTGCGGCCCAAAATATACAGATCGTCACTCTTCAGGACGCCGAATATCCCAACAGGCTTAAAAATATTTATGCTCCGCCAGCAGTGATATACGTCAAAGGACGGCTGCCGGCTGTGGACGAGGAGGCGGCGATAGCCGTCGTCGGCACCCGGAAGGCCACGCCGTATGGAATTAAAATGGGCCGCGGTTTGGGCTATCAGATAACAAAATGCGGCGGACTTGTGGTGTCGGGCCTCACCTCCGGCATAGACGCCGCCGGAGCCGAGGGCGCGCTGAGAGCCGGCGGAGCGTGCATCGGCGTTCTGGGCGTTCCACACGAGCTGGAGAAGTCGAGACTGGCGCAGAATGTGGCATCCGTTGGCGCGCTGGTGAGCGAATATCCTCCGGGCACCGTGCCCCAGAACAGCTTTTTCAGAGCCCGCAACCGCATAACCTCCGGTCTGTCCGCGGGAGTCGTGGTGGTTGAAGCCCCGGTAAAAAGCGGCACGCGGCTTTTTGCCAACGAGGCTGCGGAGCAGGGCAGAGAGATCTTTGCTGTGCCGGGGAATGCCGACGCTGAAAATTCCGCCGGCTCCAACGCCATCCTTAAGGAGGGCGCAAAGCCAGTCACCGACGGCTGGGAGATCATGTGCGAATTTGAGGGCAGGTTTCCGCAAAAGGTGCACAGGCCAGGCGACAAAGCCATGGCGGTTCCGCCGGCTTTTGAAGAAAATACCGGCTCGCCGTCTGAAAAAACAGAGAAAGAACCCGAAAACCGGGCAAAAAAAGTCATTGACAAGAAAAACGGCGCAGATTATATTGACTTGCAGACACAGTTAAAAGATTTGAACGAAGACCAGCTGACTATAATTACCGCCATGACCGTGCCAAATATGCACGTTGACGACATTATCGAGCGAACCGGTCTTCCGCCGGCTAAGGTTCTTGCCGGGCTTACCATGCTCCAGCTGAGGAGATATGTCACTCAGGAGAGCGGCAAGAGATTTACGCTGAATATAAGAACAAAGTGAGGAAAAGCAATGGCAAATTCCAAGACGGACCTTGTTATAGTGGAGTCGCCGGCAAAAGCCAAGACTATTGAAAAGTATCTGGGCAGCAATTACAAGGTCGTTGCCTCCATGGGCCATCTGCGCGACCTGCCGAAGAGCACCCTGGGCGTGGATATAGAAAACGGCTTCGAGCCAAAGTATATCCCGGTAAAGGACAGATCCGACGTTATCGCCGATCTGAAGAAGCGCTCAAAATCCGCGGAGACCGTGTATCTGGCCACCGACCCTGATCGCGAGGGCGAGGCAATATCATGGCACCTGAAGGAACTGCTGGACCTGCCGGACGACAAGGCCCGCCGCGTTACCTTCAACGAGATAACAAAAAAAGTGGTCACGGAGAGCATACAGCAGCCCCGGGACATCGACATAGATCTGGTGAACGCCCAGCAGGCCCGCAGAGTGCTGGACCGCATAGTGGGCTACAAGCTTTCCCCTCTGCTGTGGAAAAAGATCCGCCGCGGCCTCTCCGCCGGACGCGTGCAGTCCGTCGCCACACGCATGGTGGTTGACAGGGAGAAGGAGATAGAGGCCTTCGTCAGCGAGGAATACTGGCTTCTGGACGCATGGCTGAACTGCGGTGATGACGACACGCTGTTTTCCGCACGTTTTTACGGCCGGGGCGGAAAAAAGACGGAGCTCCATTCTCAGGATGAGGTCAACGCCGTCATTGCCGACGTAAAGGACGAGCCATTTAAGATAAGCTCCATCAAGCGCGGTGAAAAGCACCGCAGCCCGTCGCCTCCGTTCATTACCTCTACGCTGCAGCAGGAGGCCTCCCGCCGCCTGGGCATGACGCCACGCCGCACCATGTCCATTGCCCAGCAGCTTTACGAGGGCGTGGAAATCTCCGGACAGGGCTCCATCGGTCTTATCACTTACATGAGAACGGACTCCCTGCGCCTTTCCGACGAGGCTCTCTCCGCCGCCCGCGGCTTTATCATCGACCGCTACGGTCGTGAGTATTATGCGGGAACGCGCAAATACAAGACCAAGGAGGGCGCTCAGGACGCCCATGAGGCCATTCGCCCCACAAACGTATATCTTACGCCGGAGGCCGTGCGCAAGGATCTTACTCAGGAGCAGTACAGACTGTACCGGCTTATCTGGGGCCGCTTTACCGCCTGCCAGATGGCCAACGCTACCTACGACAATGTGGCCGTGGATATTGACTCCAACGGCTGCACCTTCCGGGCAAACTATTCCGAGCTGAAGTTTCCGGGCTATACGGCCATATACGAGGAAGCAAGGGACGAGGATGCCGAGGACGCCAGAAAACCGCTGCCCAGCATGACTGAGGGGCAGACAGTGTATCTTGAAAAAATGGAGCCGGAGCAGCAGTTCACCCAGCCCCCCGCAAGGTACACCGAGGCGACGCTTATAAGGGCCATGGAGGAAAACGGCATAGGCCGTCCCTCTACCTACGCGCCCACCATATCCACAATTACCGCCAAGGAATATGTGGTGAAGGACGGCAAATATCTGAAGCCCACGCCGCTGGGCGAGGTAGTCACCCAACTGATGGAGGACAGATTCTCCGACATCGTGGATCTGAAGTTCACAGCCGGCATGGAGCACAGCCTTGATGAGATCGAGGCCGGCAAGAGAGAGTGGCGCGACGTTCTGGCAGATTTTTATAAGGACTTCGACAAGGAACTTACCGACGCCGAGGAGGCCATGCAGGGCGAGCGCCTGAAGGTGCCGGACGAGGTCACGGATGAAAAATGCGACGTATGCGGCGCCAATATGGTCATAAAAACCGGCCGTTTCGGCCGTTTCCTGGCCTGTCCGAACTATCCAACCTGCACTTTCACAAAGCCTCTGGTAATTGAGATGCCCGGCAAATGCCCCAATTGCGGCAGCCGGATTTTGAAGCGCACCTCTAAAAAGGGGTATACCTTCTATGCCTGCGAGAGGGGAGCGGAATGCGGCTTTATGACCTGGGAGGTACCCACAGCGGAGGTTTGCCCAACCTGCGGCAAGACCATGTTCAAGCACAGCGGCAAGGGCAAGCGTAAATCCTTCTGCATCAACGAGGCCTGCCCCGACTTTCTGCCTGAGGACAAGCGCGGATACCACAAAAAGCCGGCGGGAAGCTCCGAGGCCGCAGATAAGCCAGCCAGGCCTTCAGCCAAAAAGCCCGCTGTCAAAAAAACTGCGGCCAAAAAGACAGCCGCAAAGAAGCCGGCAGCCAAAAAGCCGGCAGCCAAAAAGCCGGCGGCAAAAAAATAATTGCAGACAAGGGCGGCTGACTGCCGCCCTTATCGTGCATATACAAGACAGGATGATTTGATGGAAAATGTGACTGTTATCGGCGCCGGACTCGCCGGCAGCGAATGCGCCTGGCAGCTGGCAGAGCGGGGCGTGCATGTGACGCTGGTGGAGATGAAGCCGAACAAAATGACGCCTGCCCATGTTTCACCATATTTCGGCGAGCTTGTCTGCTCCAACTCCCTGCGGTCGGACGAGCTTTCCAACGCCGTAGGCCTCCTGAAGGCAGAGATGCGGAAAATGGGCTCGCTTATCATGGAAAGCGCCGATGCAAACCGCGTGCCGGCCGGCGGAGCGCTGGCCGTGGACCGTGTGGGCTTTGCAAAATACATAACCGACAGAATTAATGACCACAAAAATATCGCCGTTGTTTCTGACGAGGCATGCGCAATACCGGACGGCGAGGTGGTGGTGGCCACCGGACCGCTCACCAGCGACGCGATGGCGGATACGCTGGTGAAACTCTGTCCGGAATTCGACCTGCATTTTTACGACGCTGTGGCACCCATTGTGACGCTGGAGAGCGTGGACATGGATTCGGCGTTCTTCGCCTCCCGGTACGGCAAGGGCACCGCAGATTATGTAAACTGCCCGATGACCAGGGCGGAATACGAGGCCTTTGAGACCGAGCTGGTGGCCGCAAAGCAGGCGGAGGTCCACGGCTTTGACGATTCCGGGGTGTTCGAGGGCTGCATGCCTGTGGAGGTCATGGCCCGCCGGGGCGTGGACACTCTGCGCTACGGGCCGCTGAAGCCCGTGGGACTGGAAGATCCGCGCACAGGGGAGGAACCATACGCCGTGGTACAGCTGCGCAAGGACAACGCCGCAGGGATCATCTACAACATGGTTGGTTTCCAGACGCACCTCACCTGGGGCGAACAGAAACGGGTTTTCTCAATGATACCGGCGCTCAAAGAGGCGGAGTTCGTCCGCTACGGCGTGATGCACAGAAACACGTATCTCAACTCCCCCGGCCTGCTGGACAGGTACTACCGGCTTAAGGCGGAGCCAAGAATAAGCTTTGCCGGGCAGATGACCGGCGTGGAGGGCTATGTGGAGTCCGCAGCCTCGGGTATGCTGGTGGGCATTGAAACCGCAGCCAGAATTCTGGGTCTGCCGCCTGCGGACTTTCCCCGGGAAACAGCCATCGGCGCTCTGGCGGATTATGTCTCAGGCGGCAGTGTTGGGGATTTTCAGCCCATGAACATCAACTTCGGCATCATTACGCCGCTGGATCACCGGGTGCGGGGCAAGCGAAATAAAAACGAGGAGATATCCCACAGGTCACTGGAGATAATCGACGGACTTATGGAGACGGAGGCTTTTAAGATATGAGACTGATAATCGACGCCATGGGAGGCGACAACGCGCCCGAGGAGATAGTTAAGGGAGCAGTGCTGGCAAAAAAAGAGCTTGGCGTGGATGTGACCCTGGTTGGCAGGCGGGAGGACGTGATCCGCTGTCTCAAGGCCGAGGGCTGCACTGATATACAGGTGGCCGACGCCTCGGAGGTCATAACAATGGAGGATGACCCGAGTACGGCGACCAGACGCAAGAAAGATTCATCCATGACCGTTGCGCTTAACATGCTGCGGGACGGGGAGGGCGACGCCGTAATATCGGCGGGCTCCACCGGCGCGCTCCTTACCGGCGCGACGCTTATAGTGAAGCGCGTACACGGCGTCCGCCGTGCGGCGCTGGCACCCGTACTGCCCAGCGGCCAGTACGGCGCACTGCTCATCGACTGCGGCGCCAACGCGGAATGCACGCCGGAATATCTGCTGCAGTTCGCGTATATGGGCAGCTTTTACGCCAAGAGGATGATGGGCTGCCCCAATCCACGTGTGGGTCTTTTGAATGTTGGCACCGAGGACACCAAGGGCGACACGCTCAGGCACGATACCTTCGCGCTTTTGAAAAAGGCCGCGGACGAGGGACAAATCAATTTTATCGGCAATATTGAAGGCACGGATGTATACGCAGGCAAGGCCGAAGTTGTAGTCACCGACGGATTTTCCGGCAATATACTGCTTAAAACCACCGAGGGCGTGGCTAAATACATGATGGACATGCTAAAGGACGTTTTTTATAAAAATCTGGGGAACAAGCTTGCCGCCGCCAGAGTCAAGGGCGATCTTAAGGAAATGAAGAAAAAGCTGGATCCCAACGAGGTGGGAGGCACTGCGCTGCTGGGCATTTCAAAGCCGGTCATCAAGGCGCACGGCTCATCCAAAGCGCCGGCCGTTTTGGCCGCCTGCCGCCAGGCGGTCAGCTTTGCGTCCTCCGGCTTCATCGGCGACATCACCGAAAACGTGGAGGCCATGAAGGTAAGCGCGGCTGAAGCTGGAAGCAGCGACTGACATGAAGGAATTTGAAAAAAAGCTGGGCTATGAATTCAAAAACCAGCGGTTGCTGATAAATGCGCTTACGCACAGTTCCTACGCCAATGAAAACCGGGGAGAGGGCTATTCCAGCAACGAGCGTCTTGAATTTTTGGGCGACTCCGTGCTTGGGGTGGTGGCGGCGTCGTACCTTTACTCGGTGGAGCCTCCGCTGCCGGAGGGCCGCATGACCAAGCTCCGTGCAGAGCTTGTGTGCGAAACGGCGCTGCATCAGGCGGCGCTGGAGCTGGAGCTGGGCAGATATCTGCGCCTTGGGCGGGGCGAGGAGCGCACCGGCGGGCGCGAGCGCACTTCCATACTGGCGGATGCCGTGGAGGCAGTGATCGCCGCAATGTACCTGGACGGCGGCTTTACCGTGGCAAAAAACTTTGTAATGGAGCACGTCCTGGCGGGAGCCGACGTGAGCGAGGAGCCCGCCGGCGACTGGAAGACCGAACTGCAGGAGCTGGTGCAGCAGAAAGCCGGACAGGAGCTCACATACCGTCAGATTTCTGAGAGCGGCCCCGACCATGACAAGTCATTTGCCTTTGCGGTTGCGCTGAACGGAAGTGAGATCGGCCGGGGAGAGGGCCGCACCAAAAAGGAAGCAGAGCAGACGGCCGCCCGCGCGGCGCTGGAGGAATTGAAAAAATGACCCCGAGACAGAGCATCATACCGGTTTTCGTGCCGCATCTGGGCTGCCCGCACAAATGCGTGTTCTGCAATCAGAACCGCATCACCGGCAGCCTTTCACCCGCATCACCGGAGAACGTAATAAACGCAATAACGACAGCAGCCGCCTTGACTCCTTCGGAGACAAAGCGGCAACTGGCGTTTTATGGGGGCAGCTTTACCGCCATTCCGGCGCCGGAGCAGGAGGCGCTGCTGTCGGCAGCCCAGCCGTTTTTGAAAAGCGGAGTTATCTGCTCAATAAGGCTGTCAACACGGCCTGACGCCATCGACGGCCCTACACTGGATAGACTTCGCCGGTACGGAGTTGAGACCGTGGAGCTTGGCGCTCAGTCCATGGACGACGAGGTGCTGCGGCTGTCAGGCAGAGGGCACAGCTCAGCCGACGTGGAAGCGGCCTCAAAAATGGTAAAGGCCGCGGGTTTTAAACTCATATTGCAGATGATGACAGGCCTTCCGGGCGACAGTCCGGAAAAGACGGTAAAAACTGCTGAAAGAATAATAGCTCTAGCCCCCGACGGCGTGCGCATTTATCCAACGGTCATCGTCCGGGATACTGAACTGTACGACATGTGGCGGACTGGCGCGTACCGGGAACACACAGTTGAAGACGCCGTGGAGGTCTGCGCCAGAATAGTGCCCATGTTCGAGAGCGCCGGAATACCGATAATCCGGCTGGGACTCAACCCCACGGACGATCTTTCCGGCGGCGATGCCGCGGGCGGGGCTTATCATCCCGCGCTGGGAGAGCTGGTACGCTCCAGGATAATGCTGGAAAAGGCCGAAGCTCTGCTTGATGGGACGCAGCCCGGCAGCTTTGTGACGCTGGGTGTGAACGGGCGTGAGATATCGAAGATGACAGGCCAGCACAGATGCAACATCGACGCGCTGTGCCGTAAGTTTTCACTCGCAGGCGTAAAAATAGTTCCATGCGGGTGCGCAGGTGAAGAATTAAGAATACTGTCCGTTGCAATAAAGGCGGAAAAGTAATATAATTAATTGCTTTTTTCAGCATTACGATATCGAGGTAGGACATTTGTATTTAAAGGCTTTGGAAATTCAGGGCTTCAAATCATTCCCTGAAAAGACCGTACTGACTTTTGAAAACAACATAACCGCCATCGTGGGCCCCAACGGCTCCGGCAAGTCCAATATTGCCGACGCGCTTTTGTGGGTCATGGGCGAGCAGCGCACCAAGACTCTGCGCGGCGCCAAGATGGAGGACGTCATATTCGGCGGCACCGAAAAACGCGGAGCCATGGGCTTCGCGCAGGTGACGCTGGTTCTGGACAACACAAATCATCTTTTCGACAGCGACGCGTCGGAGATCACGCTGACCCGCCGCTATTACCGCAGCGGAGAGAGCGAGTATTACATAAACCGGGAGTCCGTGCGCCTTAAGGATCTGAACAGTCTTCTCATGGACACCGGCCTTGGCCGCGACGGCTATTCCATTATCGGGCAGGGCCGCATCAGCGAGATCGTGTCCAGCAAGTCCACCGACCGCCGCGAGGTCTTTGAGGAGGCGGCCGGAATATCGCGCTACCGCTACCGCAAGGAGGAAGCGGAGCGAAAGTTGGAAAAGACAGAGGAGAACCTTCTGCGCATAAACGACAAGGCCGAGGAGCTGGAGATGCAGGTCGGACCTCTGAAGGAACAGTCTGAGACCGCAAAAAAGTACCTGTCCCTGCGGGATGAGCTCAAGACACAGGAAATATCCGTCTGGATGGAAACTTTGGACAAGCTGCGTGCCGGGGCGGAGACAATAAACACAGATTACGAGGCCGCAAAGAAAAACCTGGATGAGGCCCACAGAGAGCTGGATGCGCTGTACGCCTCGTCGGACAGCCTCCTGGAGCGTATGCGCCGCAAGGATGTGGAGGCGGACGAGGCCAGGACCAGGCTTTCCAAAACTGAGGCCGCCGCGGCGGAGTGCGATTCCGCGGCTGCTGTAATACGCGCCAATATCAAAAACAGCCGCGCCGGTGTGGAACGGATGAAAAACGATATTGCCGACGCGGAAAAGCGCGCAGGCGAAGTACGGGAGAGCATTAAAGAGAATCGCCGGCACATAGATGCGCTGGACGGTGAGCTTGCAGAACTGCGTGAGAAATCGCAATCGGCACAGAATGTTATCAGCGGCTGCCGGATGAAGGCAAAAAGCCGCGAGGATGCCCTTGCACAGCTGAAGGACAGAGAGACAAAACTTACAGTTGACAGCCGCAGCATGGATTCCCGTATTCAGATGCTTTCCGCAATGGAAAAGGAATATCAGGGCTTTTCCAATGCGGTAAAGGCGGTCATGCGCGAGGCAGGACGCGGGACGCTGAAGGGCGTATGCGGCCCGGTGGCCAATCTTGTGAGGGCCGGCGACGAATACGCGCTGGCCATTGAAACCGCCATGGGCGGCGCCATGCAGAACATCGTGGTGGAGACGCAGAACGACGGCCGCGCCGCAATAGAGCTTTTGAAGCGCCAGGATGCAGGACGCGGCACCTTCCTGCCGCTGGACGTCATAAAAGGAGAAGTAATAAAAAACCCACCGGAGGACGACCCTGGCTTTGTGGGCGTCGCCGTGAAGCTTGCGGTATTCGATAAAAAGTATCAGGGCATTTTTGAAAATCTGCTGGGGCGCACCGTGGTGGCAGAGACGCTGACCGACGCCATACGCATTTCAAAGAAAAGCGGCGGCAGACTGAGAATCGTCACGCTGGACGGACAGCTTGTAAACGCGGGCGGTTCCATGACGGGCGGCAGCGCGGCAAAGGGCACCGGCATACTGTCCAGGGCAAACGAGCTGGAGAAACTGAAAAAGGATCGCGCGGCGCTGGACGCGGATATAGACAAGTGCGCCAAAGAACTGGACGGCGCAAAAATGGAGCTTGATAAGATAAATTATGAGCTTTCCATGGCCACCGACGATGTAAACGCCGTGAGCCGGGAAACTGCCTCCAAGAAATCGGAGAAGCGTGCCACCGAAAACGCCGAGAGCCAGCTGAAGGCCCTTTTGGACGCCATGTCCGGAGACAGCGAAACACGGCGCGGCGCCATTGCCGCCGAGGAGAAGCAGGAGGAGAACTTCAGGCGCCTGCTTGCGGAAAAGGAAAAACAGCTGGCGGACATCAACAAACGGGCCGACGGCGTCAGGGCCGAGATTGCAAAGCTGAACGATTCACGGCTTGAGCTGGAGGGCAGGCGCACAAGGACGGACAAGGACGTGCAGGACCGAAACCGCGATCTTCTCAATATGGAGCGCACAGTGGCAAAATTCGAGCAGAAAAAGCTGGCCGCGGATATGGAGGAAAAGCAGATCCTTGATAAGCTCTGGGATGGCTACGAGCTCAGCCATACCGCCGCCCAGGCCCTGCGCCGCCCGGTGGAGAGCATGGCAAAGGCCACCAAGACCATAAACGAGCTTCGCCGGGATATGAGCGCGCTGGGCACACCCAACCTTGGCGCCATAGACGAATATGCCCGCGTCAGCGAGAGATATGAATTTCTCACCTCCCAGCGAGACGACGTGAACAAGGCAAAAAAAGAGCTTGTGGGCATAATAGCCGATATAACTGCGGAGATGCAGGACGTATTCCTGCGGGAATTCCGGATTATCGACGCAAGCTTCCGGGAGACGTTTCTTGAACTGTTCGGCGGCGGAAAGGCCGAGCTTGTGCTGGAGGACGAGGACAATGTTCTGGACTGCGGCATTGAGATAAGAGTGCAGCCGCCAGGTAAGGCGCTTTCCAGCATCAGCCTGCTGTCCGGCGGCGAGATGGCTTTTGTGGCCATCGCCCTGTACTTTGCCATCATCAAGGTCCGCCCCACGCCATTTTGCGTCATGGACGAGATAGAGGCCGCTCTGGACGAGGCAAACGTCATCCGCTATGCTCAGTACATGCGCCGCATGTCTGACAAGACACAGTTCATAGTCATTACCCACCGCCGGGGCACCATGGAGGAGGCAAACCACCTTTACGGCGTGACCATGCAGGAAAAGGGCGTGTCCAAGGTAATTTCCCTTGACCTTGCGGAGGCGCAGAAGACGATCGAGTCGGCCAAAAGATAACTGAAAGGTTTTAATAATTATCATGGGACTTTTTGATAAAATGTTCTCCGGCCTTACAAAGACCAGAAAAAGTATGGAGGAGCTGGAACAGCTCTTTAAGGACTTCAAGCCAGATTCCAATGATTTCTACGACGAGCTTGAGGAGCTGCTGCTGCTGTCGGATGTGGGCGCCCCTACCGCCGAGCGGGTGGCCTATGAGATGAAGCGCATGACCTGGGAACGCCGCTTCAGAAAGGGCGACGAGGCAAAAGCAGGTCTCACCGAGATACTGATGAAGATGCTGGACGTGGGTCCGTCGGAACTGAAGATAGATACAAAGCCGTCAGTGATCATGATGGTGGGAGTGAACGGAGTGGGCAAGACCACCACCATCGGCAAACTGGCGGCGCGGCTGAAGAGCGAGGACAAAAAAGTCCTTTTATGCGCGGGCGACACCTTCAGGGCCGCCGCCGCCGAGCAGCTTACCATATGGGCGGAGCGTTCCGGCTGCGAGATAGTGAAGCACGGCGAGGGCAGCGACCCGGCAGCCGTGGTGTTCGACGCCGTGAATGCGGCCAGGGCCCGGGGCAGCGACGTTATTATCGTGGATACCGCCGGCCGGCTGCACAACAAGCAGAACCTGATGAACGAGCTGAACAAGATAACCCGCGTGGTTACCCGCGAGCTTCCGGATGCCGATGTGGAGACGCTGATGGTGCTGGACGCCACCACCGGACAAAACGGTCTGGAGCAGGCAAAACAGTTTCTGGAGACTGCCGGCATAACCGGCATCGTATTGACAAAGCTGGACGGCACGGCCAAGGGCGGCGTGGTGTTCGCCATCGCAAACGAGCTGAAGCTGCCGGTGAAATTCGTGGGCGTGGGCGAGCAGATAGACGACCTCATACCATTCAATTCAAAGGATTATGTGGAGGCGCTGTTCAAGGAATGAGACTGATACTTGCCTCAAACAACAAAAAAAAGATGGCGGAACTGGGAGCGATACTCTCGGACATGGGAGTTGAGCTCACGGGTCAGCGGGACGCCGGCTGCGATTTCGAGGTGGAGGAGACCGGCGCCACCTTCGAGGAAAACGCCAGACTGAAGGCGGAGGCTGTGCTGAAGGCCACGGGCTGCGCCGCTGTTGCCGACGATTCCGGCTTGATGGTGGACGCGCTGAACGGGGAGCCTGGTGTATATTCCGCCCGCTATACCGGCACCCACGACGCCACAGACGAGGAGAGATACAGCTTTTTACTTAAAAAGCTGGGAGACAATAAAAACAGAAGCGCAAAATTCGTCTGCTGCATCTGCTGCATGCTGCCGGACGGAAGAGTGATCGAGACCAGGGGCGAATGCCCGGGCAGCATACTGTACGCGCCCCGCGGGAAGGGCGGCTTCGGATATGATCCCGTTTTCATGCCGAAGGGATTTGATTGCTCCATGGCGGAGCTGGGCACGGAAGTTAAAAACAAAATTTCCCACAGAGCGAGAGCACTGGAGAAGTTCAAGGCTGAATATAAGGAGTATGCAAATGACACTGACAAGTAAGCAGCGTGCTCAGCTGCGCGGAATGGCGGCGGGCGAGGACACTATCGTCATCATCGGCAAGGGCGGAATAACCGACAATACCGTATCCGAGATGGCCAATGCCCTGAAGGCAAGAGAGCTTGTAAAAGGCAGAGTGCTGGAAACATCCATGCTCACAGCCAGAGAGGCCTGCGACGCGCTGTGCGAAAAATGCGGCGCCGAGCCGGTGCAGGTCATAGGAAGCAAATTCGTGCTGTATAAAAGAAACAGCAAAGAGCCTAAAATAGAGCTGATAAAGGACAGAAAAAAATAATGAATATCGCAATATTCGGCGGCAGCTTCAACCCTCCCCATCTCGGCCACCTGGAGGCGGCAAGAGCGGTGGAGGAGGAGTTGGCCCCGGACAAACTGCTGATAATTCCGGCAAATATACCGCCCCACAAGGCAATGGAGGAGGGCAGCCCGTCTCCTGAGGAACGCATGGAGCTGTGCCGGCTGAACTTCGCCTCGGTCAGAGGGGCGGAAGTGTCCGACATTGAGATACGCCGTGAGGGCAAAAGCTACACCGCCGACACTCTTGAGGAGCTGATGGCCCAGTATCCCGGTGCCGAATTTACATTTCTTTTGGGCACCGACATGCTTTTGACTTTTGAGGAGTGGTATCGCTACCGCTTCCTGCTGGAAAACATGACGCTTGCCGTGCTTGCCCGCCGGGAAGGGGACGAGACGGATATCGTGCGCCGCGCCGAGTATCTGAGAAACGAGTACGGCGCAAAAATCGTTTTTATCCGGCGTGAACCCACGCCCATGGCCTCCACGGATATAAGAGAGCTGCTGCGGCGCCGCTCCGGTGCCTCGTATCTTGACGACGCCGTGTACGCCCGTATAATGAAGACCCGGGATTACGGTGCTCAGGCCGAGCTTTACTGGCTTAGGGAAAAGGCGTACGCGATGCTGAAGCCCAACCGCGTGGCCCATGTTGCCGGTGTTGAAAGCGAGGCCGTCAGCCTTGCAATGCTCTGGGGAGAGGATCCGGAGACGGCTGCGGAAGCCGGTATACTGCACGATATAACCAAAAAACTTTCCCTTGATGAGCAATTGATATTGTGCGGCAAGTATGGTATTATAAACGACAATGTCGAAATGGGGAACGTGAAGCTGCTGCATGCCAAGACGGGCGCGGCGCTGGCCAGGGACCTTTTCGGCGTAAGCGATGCGGTGTACGGCGCCATAAGATGGCACACCACTGGCAGACCGGATATGACCCTGCTTGAAAAAATTATCTACCTTGCCGATTATATCGAACCAAACAGAGACTTCCCGGGTGTGGACGACATAAGACAGTTGGCCCTGGAGGACATAGATAAAGCCATGGCGCTGGGTCTCAGTATGAGTCTTGACGACATACGGTCATACGGTGAGGAACCCCACCGCATCACCGCCGAGGCGTACGAATGGTATAGCCGAAAGGAATAAACAGATATGCAGCTATTTGGTGGCAAGAGAGGCGGCAGGCATGCCTCATCCAGCGCTTCTTCAGATAAAGCCGGCTTTGCCGGCGAGGACAGTTTTATCGACAGCACAGCGGATGAGGAGATCGCCTCAGCCCCGGCACCCAAGCCTTCCGGACCGCCGCCGGAAAAGAAAAAGGGCGGAAAGAAAGGCTGGAAGATCTTCGGAATAGTGCTTCTGGTGCTTGCAGTGCTGGCGGCCTGTGCCTTCGCCTACTGGAAATTTACCACCAAGCCTCCAGAGACCGGAGCTCAGACCTCGCAGTCGCCTGATGAAACAGAACAGCCTGTGAATATCAAGGATAACGGAGAGCGGGAGATCGGCAGGTATTACACGCTGCTTCTTGTAGGCAAGGATGCCATCGGCGCCAATACCGACACCATTATGCTCATGCGCTACGACGCCGTGGAAAACAAGCTGAACGTTTATTCGATTCCCAGAGACACACTTGTGGACGTGCCGTATTCGGTTAAAAAGATCAACGGCGTGTACTTCCAGACCAAAAATGGCAAGCAGGGCGGCATTGAAGCGCTGATGGACGAGGTGGAAGACATCTCGGGCTTCCGTCCCGACAACTATGTGGTTGTGGACGTGAAGGTGGTACAGCAGGTTATCGACACCCTGGGAGGCGTGGATTTTAACGTACCGGTGAACATGGATTACGACGATCCGACACCCAATCAGGATCTGCATATCCACATCAACGCCGGCATGCAGCACCTTAACGGAGAAAACTTCGTCAAGGTATTCCGCTTTCGCGCCACCTATGCCATGGGCGACATCGACCGCCTGAACGTGCAGCACGACCTGATAAAAGCCGCTGTCACCCAGTGGCTTAAGCTGGGCAATGTGGACAAGCTGTTCGCAGCGGCCAAGATACTTGTCCAGAACGCAGAGACCGATCTCAGCTACGGCAACATGCAGTGGTATGCACAGGAATTTATGAAGATGAACGCGGACAGCATAAGTCTTGCCACCATGCCCGGAGATTACTCGCTTACCTACCGCGGCGGATCATATGTGGGCGTGAAGGTGGACGAGTGGCTGAATGCGGTGAACGAGTATCTAAATCCAATGAAGGCCGCAATAGAGAAAGAGAACTGCCAGATAGTTTACGAGACCGGCAGCGGACAGTTTGCCGTCACGGACGGCAGCGAGCTTTGGGCGTCAAAATAAATTCTGAAAAGGAGCAATGCTGATGGAACCATATGAGATGGCAATGTTGGCCGTAAAGGCCCTGGACGACAAAAAAGCCAGAAACATAAAGGTGCTGAAAACTGAAAAACAGACGGTGCTGGCGGATTATTTCGTCATCTGCAACGGCACGTCTTCCACACATATCAAAGCCCTGACAGAGGAAGTCGACGGCAGACTGTCCGACGCGGGTGAACCGCCCCTCAGACGGGAGGGTCACCGCTCCGGTACCTGGGTGCTGCTGGATTTCGGCAGCGTCGTCGTCCATATCTTCACAGAGGAAGCCAGGGCGTTCTACGACCTTGAACGGTTGTGGGGCGATTCGGAAGAAGTTGACGTCTCATCCCTTCTGGGCCCCTGATAACAGGGGCTTTCGGATTTTATAAAACAATACAGAAGGAGAGATTATTACAATGGCCGACTACGAATTTAACAGGATAGAAAAAAAGTGGCAGAAAAGATGGCTTGACGAGAAGACCTACGCGGCTGTGACAGGCGATCCCCGCCCAAAATATTACGCACTTGTGGAGTTCCCGTACCCCTCCGGACAGGGCCTGCATGTGGGTCATCCAAGACCGTACACCGCCATGGACATTGTGGCGCGCAAGCGCAGGATGCAGGGCTACAACGTGCTGTTTCCCATCGGCTTCGACGCTTTCGGTCTGCCCACGGAGAACTATGCGATCAAAAACCACATGCATCCCCGCGACGTTACCACAAATAACATTGCCACATTTACCGGTCAGCTTCAGATGTTGGGCTATTCCTTCGACTGGGACAGGGCGGTCAACACAACGGACCCCGAATATTACAAGTGGACCCAGTGGATATTCCTGCAGATGTTCAAGCACGGACTGGCGTACAAGGCCAGCATCCCCGTGAACTGGTGCACCTCATGCAAGTGCGTGCTGGCCAACGAGGAAGTCGTTGAGGGTGTGTGCGAACGCTGCGGCGCCCCTGTTATCCGCAAGGAGAAGAGCCAGTGGATGCTGGGCATCACCCAGTATGCCCAGAGACTTATCGACGATCTGGACGATCTCGACTATATAGAGCGCGTAAAGATCCAGCAGAAAAACTGGATCGGACGTTCCGACGGTACCGAGCTGGATTTCGCCGCCTCCAACGGAGATAAGCTGACGGTATTCACCACCCGCTGCGACACGCTGTTCGGCGTGACATTCATGGTCATGTCCCCGGAGCACGAATATCTGAAAAAGTGGAAGGATCAGATAACAAACTGGGATGAGATCCAGGCCTATATGACGGAATCCGCCGGAAAATCCGACCTTGAGCGCACCGACCTGAGCAAGGAAAAGACCGGCGTGCGCATTCAGGGCATCGACGCCGTTCATCCCGTCAGCGGCAAGCACATCCCCATATTCGTTTCCGACTATGTCCTCATCTCCTACGGCACCGGCATCGTCATGGGCGTGCCGGGCCATGACCAGCGCGACTGGGATTTTGCAAGCAAGTTCGGGGTGCCCATCGTGGAGGTGGTAAAGGGCGGCGACATCGCCAAGGAGGCCTTTGCCCTCAAGGACGACACGGGCATCATGGTAAACTCCGATTTTCTAAACGGCCTTACCGTAAAGGAAGCTATCCCGGCTATGAAGAAGTGGGTGGTCGACAAGGGTATCGGCCGGGAAAAGATCAACTACAAGCTCAGAGACTGGGTATTTTCACGTCAGCGCTACTGGGGCGAGCCCATACCCATGGTTAAGTGCCCGGTGTGCGGATGGGTGCCTGTGCCGGAGGAGGAGCTCCCGCTGCTGCTGCCCGACGTGAAGAACTATCAGACCACCGACGACGGCGAAAGCCCTCTGGCGCACATGGATGCCTGGGTCAACACCACCTGCCCCAAGTGCGGCGGCCCTGCCAAGCGCGAGACCGACACCATGCCCAACTGGGCCGGCTCCAGCTGGTATTTCCTGCGCTATATGGATCCGGATAACGACAAGGCCATGGTGGGCAAGGACGCTGTTACTTACTGGAACCAGGTGGACTGGTACAACGGCGGCATGGAGCATACCACGCTGCATCTGCTGTACTCCCGCTTCTGGCACAAGTTCCTGTACGACATCGGCGTCGTTCCCACATCAGAGCCTTATGCCAAGCGCACAAGCCACGGCATGATCCTTGGCGAGGGCGGCGAGAAGATGTCCAAGTCCCGCGGCAACGTAATCAATCCCAACGACGTGGTGGCCCAGTACGGCGCCGATACGCTGAGACTGTACATCATGTTCATCGGCGACTTTGAAAAGGCCGTGCCCTGGTCAGATACCGCCGTCAAGGGCTGCAAGCGTTTTCTTGACCGTGTGTGGAATCTGGCGTCGGAGCGCATCGACGGCAGCGAGGACTATTCTCCGGCCAACGAGAAGGAAGTCAACCGCACCATCAAAAAGGTTGGCGACGACATAGAGACCATGAAGTTCAACACTGCCATCGCCTCCATGATGACGCTGGTGAACCAGTTCTATTCCAGCGCCCCAAGCCGCGGAGACATGCGCGCGCTGCTGACTCTGCTTTCACCGTTTGCTCCTCATATTGCAGAGGAGCTGTGGGAGATACAGGGCTTCCAGGGGGGTATGGCCTGCCAGCAGAAGTGGCCTGAGTACGATCCCGCCAAGACCGTGGACGAAGAGAAAGAGATAGCCGTTCAGCTAAACGGCAAGCTCCGGTCCACCGTCACCATTCCCACCGACTGCGACGATAAGACGGCGCTGGACGCCGCCATGGCCGACGAAAAGGTCAAAAAGTTCATGGAAGGCATGGAAGTCGTAAAGACAATCGTGGTAAAAAACAAGCTTGTCAACATAATTTTAAAGCCAGCAAGGTAAAAATTGTTGACATCGCCCACGTAAACCTTTATAATAACAACGTTAAAAAGCCAAGTGAACATTGGCCCTTTATGCGCCCAGGGCGCATTTGGAGGGAGGGAAATAAATGTCTGAAATATACGTCAAGGAAAACGAGTCTCTGGATAACGCTCTGAAAAGATTCAAGCGCAGCTGCGCCAAGGACGGCGTCATGGCCGACCTGAGAAAGAGAGAGTACTACCAGAGCCCCAGCGTCAAGCGCCGTAAAAAGTCCGAAGCCGCCCGCAAGAACAAGAACAAGCGCTTCTATTGATGACTTAAAAGACCGTCTCGAATGAGACGGTCTTTTTTCAATTATACAGCGGCAGATTTGGAGCAGCTAAAAGAAGGGCATAAATGTTCCCGGCTTGGATACGACCAGGGAATACTGGTGCCTGCATTTTGCCGGGCCGGGAGAGAAGACAGGCTATATGCTCTCCCTGGCCGCAAGTCGATTCAGCCGTGACGATATTCTGATGTTTGGCAAAAGCCTTGTATATTGAGCCTGACAAAAACACCGGCCCCAATCAAGGCGGCCGGTGCTTTCTTATTCATCAATAACCCACGGAAGCTCAACATACTCGGGCTCGTGCTTAACCGACGGCAGGAATTTTTCCAGAATGTCGGCGGTTCTTATCTTAAGGCTTGAGGTGTTGATGCAGGGGTGACAGCCGATGTATTCGTCATTGAGCAGATCGCGGTCGATTAGGAGCTTCACGCGCCTGTCCTTGTCGTTCATCAGTCCAAGCACGCTCACGGAGCCGGGGGTTATGTCCAGAAGCTCCTCCATAAACTCGGGCGTGCCGAAGGAGAGACGGGCAGTGCCTATCTGCTTTGACAGCACCTTGGTCTTAAAGGGCTTTTCACCCGGCATGAGAAGCAGGTAAAATTCAGTCTGCTGTCGGTTTGCCAGAAATAGATTTTTGCAGATCCTGCACCCCAGCACCTTTTCTACTCCCTCGCAGGCTTCTATGGTGTCCGCGTGCTCGTGGTCGGCGCGGAAGTATTCAACGCCCAGCGCGTCCAGCGCACCGTAGCAGCGCACTTCCTTTGAAAGCCTGCCGGAAACGTCTGCCGGACGGCCTTTATATAGCGTTTCGTCTATAAACATTTAAGGCCTCTTGTTCTCGGACAGCCATATCTTCTGCGCCTCGGCGGCTCTGATAAGCTCGTCCCTGAAATCAGGGTGTGCGATGGAAATAAGCGCGGCCGCCCGCTCCCAGGTGGATTTGCCCGCCAGATTGACGCAGCCGTACTCCGTGACGATGTAATAGGCCTGACTGCGGGGAGAAGTTACAATGTCGCCTGAGAAGGTGGGCACAATGCGACTGTGCCGCACGCCGGTTTTGTCGGTAAAGGACGAGGTCATGCACAAAAACGCCTTGCCTCCTTTTGACATGGCCGCGCCGGTGAGATAGTCCAGCTGACCGCCGGTGCCGGATATCTGCCGGGTGCCGGAAGATTCGGAGCAGACCTGCCCGTAGAGATCCGCGGACACGCAGCCGTTTATGGAGATCATGCTGTCGTTTTGGGAGATCACGGAGGGATCGTTAATATACGCCAGCGGCGCGGTGATTATACCGGGGTTGTCGTCCACCCAGTCGTAAAGAGCCTGACTGCCGGTGATAAGACCCGCGACTCCCTTGTTTTTGTGCAAAGTCTTGCGGCGGTTGGTGAGCTTGCCGTTTTGGTACATGGACAGGTAGGCGTCGGAGCAAAGCTCCGTGTGCATGCCAAGATCCTTGAGATCGGACTTGGCTATCTGCTCGCCAAGGGCGTTGGGAAGGCCGCCGATGCCCAGCTGCACGGTGGCGCCGTCTGGTATCTGGGGCAGAATGTATGAGGCGATGGCGACGTCCTCCGGCTTTGGAGCCGCCGCCGGCACCGTGGAATAGGACGAAAGACCGCTCTCAACCACCATGTCGGCTTCCGAAATATGTATTACCTCATCAAAACCGCCGCGCAGCTTCGGGGCATGCTCGTTTACCTCAAGTATGACGACGTCGGCCTGATCGAGAATGAACTTGGACATGCCGGTGACGCAGGAGAGGTTGAAATATCCGTGCCTGTCCATGGGACCCACGGTCATCATGGCAACGTTCACATGTATAAACTGGCGGTAGTACCAGCTGAGATTGCGGAATATCATGGGCGTGAAAAAACACAGACCCCGGTCGCACAGCTTACGCTCATAGCCGGAGCAGTGCCAGGTGTTGTAAACAAAATGCTCCTGGCTGGGGTCGCATTCCACGGCCTGTATGGGCCCGAACATCAGATTGCCCTGCACCCGCACACGATTCAGCTCGTCCCGGCGCTTTGAGAGAGCCTCATCCAGCTTCACGGGAAAGCCCATTGATCCGGTGTAATCCACCCAGTCGCCGCTTTTAACGCATTTCACAGCCTCGTCAGGAGTGCGCAGCTTGCTTTTATATTCAGAAATGTAATCCAAAACATATCACCTCACGGGGTGGATTATCTCATAAACCCAGTTAAAACGCAATATTCTTGTCAAACCAAGCCGCCGGGGATATAATAAACAAAAATCTTTTTGGAGCGGAATATGACCTTAACGACAGAAAAAACCATGCGTCTTGCCGGAACTGACGAGCTTGATATTGTAAAAACCTTCGAGTGCGGCCAGTGCTTTCGCTGGAACGCCGATGAAAGCGGCGTGTACCGCGGCACGGCGCTTGGCGCGGCGGCAAGGGTGTGGAGCGCCGACGGCGGCGTTTACATCGCTTCGGACTTCGACCCCGGCTGGCGGGACTACTTCGACCTGGGCTGCGATTATGACGGAATCAGCCTGAATTTTACAGGGATAAGTCCGTATATGGACGAATGCGTCGCCTTCGGGCGCGGCATACGAATTCTGCGGCAGGAGCCCTGGGAGGCGCTGTGCTCGTTTATAATCTCCCAGTGCAACAACATTCCGCGCATAAAGGGCATCGTGGAGCGCCTTTGCCAGGGCTTTGGCGAGCCGCTGAGCTTTGAAGGGGACACGTATTATACGTTCCCGCCGGCGGAGACGCTGGCCGGCCTCTCGGAAAAAGACCTTGCTCCCCTGAGATGCGGATACCGCGCGGCGTATATCATCAGCGCGGCCAGAGCCGTGGCGGACGGCACGCTGGATCTGGATGCGCTCTCCTGCGCCTGCTGCGAGGATTCGCTGAAAACTTTGAAGAACTGCTATGGCGTGGGAACCAAGGTGGCAAACTGCGCAAATCTCTTTGGACTGGGACATATGGAGGCTTTCCCCATAGACGTGTGGATGAAGCGCGCGCTGAATGAACATTTTCCGCCGGATTTTGATCCCGCGGCGCTGGGACCCTACGCCGGTCTTGCCCAGCAGTACATATTTTACTATGCGCGTTCGGAGGGAAAATAAAATTTTGTGTCTATTGCGCGGTTGACTTGACGGCGGTATCTGTTAAAATAGGCTAAATATATAATTGCAAAATTTGAATAAGGGGTGGTTTCATATGGCAATTGAGAAAAAGTATGAGGCGAGGTTTGTGGGCGAGGGCCTGACCTTTGACGATGTGCTGCTGGTGCCCGCAAAAAGCGACGTACTTCCTGCGGATGTGGACCTGACCACAAAGCTCACAAACAGGATAACGCTGAATATCCCGGTTATGAGCGCCGCCATGGACACGGTAACCGAATACCGCATGGCCATTGCCGTGGCCCGGGAGGGCGGCATAGGAGTCATCCACAAGAATATGTCCATCGACGCCCAGGCGGAGCAGGTGGATATGGTGAAGCGCTCGGAAAACGGCGTTATTACAAACCCCTTCTCCCTGACGGCCGGCCACACGCTTGCCGATGCCGACGCCCTTATGGCAAAGTTTCGCATCTCCGGCGTACCCATCGTGGATGAAACGGGCAGGCTTATCGGCATCATCACCAACCGCGATATGAAATTTGAGGAGGACATGTCACGCAAGATCGACGAGGTCATGACCCACGAGAATCTTGTCACAGGCCTTGTCGGCACCACCCTCGACGAAGCCAAGGCGATCCTCCAGAAAAACAAGATAGAGAAACTCCCCATAGTGGACAAGGATTACAAGCTCAGGGGACTTATCACCATCAAGGACATTGAAAAGGTCCTGAAGTACCCCAACTCCGCCAAGGACTCTGCCGGCAGACTGCTGTGCGCCGCTGCCCTGGGCGTGACGACCGATATACTGGACAGAGCCGCAGCGCTGGTCTCCGTCGGCGTGGACGCCTTTGTGCTGGATTCCGCCCACGGCCACTCCAAAAACATTATGACCTGTGTGGATAAGGTGAAAAACAAATACCCGGAGGTGCAGCTTATCGCAGGCAACGTAGCCACTGCCGAAGGCACAGAGGCTCTTATCAAGGCTGGCGCGGACTGCGTCAAGGTGGGCATCGGGCCCGGCTCCATCTGCACCACCCGCGTGGTGTCCGGCATAGGCGTGCCCCAGATCACCGCAATACTTGAAAGCGCAGAGATGGCGGATAAATACGGAGTGCCGGTCATAGCCGACGGCGGCATAAAGTATTCCGGCGACATTGTCAAAGCCATCGCCGCCGGCGCCCATGTGGTCATGATGGGCTCCATGCTGGCTGGCTGCGAGGAAGCCCCAGGCGAGATGGAGATATTCCAGGGCCGCCAGTTCAAGGTCTACCGCGGCATGGGCTCCATTGGCGCCATGCAGTGCGGCTCCAGAGACAGGTATTTCCAGCAGAACAATAAAAAGCTCGTCCCTGAGGGTGTTGAAGGCCGCGTGCCTTACCGGGGACCCGTGTCCGAATCAATATATCAGATGATGGGCGGTCTGCGCTCCGGCATGGGCTATGTGGGCGCCCACGATATTGAACATCTGCGCACGGACTCAAAGTTCGTACGCATCACCGGCGCCGGTCTGAAGGAGAGCCACCCCCACGATATCTATATTACAAAGGAAGCGCCCAACTATACAATGAATCCCCAGGGCTGAAACAGACACAACATCCAAGGGCCGCCGGTGGCGGCCCTTTTTTAGGGAGATTTTGATACATGGAATATAAGCTCATTGCGCTGGATATGGACGAGACCGCGCTGACCCATGATAAGCGCCTGACGGAAAAAACCGCAGCCGCCATGGTCAGGGCGATAGATGCGGGAAAGCATGTGGTGTTTGCCACCGGGCGCAGCATATGCGTGGTAAAGCCTTACATGGACATGGTGCCGGGCATGCGCTGGGCCGTTACCAGCGCCGGAGCCTGCATAATGGACATGTCCGACAGTTCGCACATATATGAAAGTGAGATCGACCCTGAAACGGTCAAGTGGATAATCTGCTCCGCCGCGGGGGCTGATATTTTGCCGATATTTTTCATCGGAGACACGGCGTATTGTCCGAACTGGGCGCCGGAGCGGGCGGGGGAGTTTCACGTGGCTGCATATGCCGAAATGTACAGAAGGTACATGACGAAGGTTGACGACGTGTTCCAGTTATATATGGAGGATCCTCGCCCGGCCCAGAAGGTAAATCTGCTTTTCTCCGACAGCGAGGAGAAGGCAGAGGTATATGAGAAAATAAAGCTGCTGCCGCTGACGTTTACCACGTCCACATGCGTATCCATGGAGATAAACGCCGCCGGCGTGAGCAAGGCAGCCGGCCTAAAGAAGCTGTGCCTGAAGCTTGGCGTGCCCCTGGATGAGTGCATAGCTGTAGGCGACGCGGAAAACGATATGGAGATGATCAGGGCCGCCGGACTGGGTATTGCCATGGGCAACGCGCTGGATGCCGTGAAGGCCGCAGCGGGAGCCGTGGTGTCCGACTGCGAGCACGACGGAGCCGCCGAGGCCATTGAGCGGTATCTGCTGCAAAACGCCTGACTTGCCAACACATTCTATTTGCTGTATAATATCAAGAACTGTTTGTTCGGTTTTATGATAAATTATCGGAGGCGAAGACATGGACGATAAGATAAAGCAGCTTAAGGACTGGATAGACGGAAGCAACAATATAGTGTTTTTCGGCGGAGCGGGCGTTTCCACCGAAAGCGGTATACCGGATTTCCGCAGCGTGGACGGCCTTTATAATCAGAAATGGGCGTATCCGCCGGAAACTATACTCAGCCACACGTTCTTTACTAAAGATCCTGAGGAGTATTACCGTTTTCACAGGGAGAAGCTGGTCATTGACGGAGTAAAACCAAACCGTGCGCATATCCGGCTTGCAGAGCTGGAAAAAGAGGGCAAGCTGAAGGCTGTCGTCACGCAGAACATTGACGGTCTCCATCAGGCCGCCGGCAGCAAAAAGGTGCTGGAGCTTCACGGCAGCATACTGCGTGCATATTGCTCCCGCTGCGGAAGACCGTATCCCGCCGATAAGATGAACCATGGAGCGGGCGTGCCTAAGTGCCAGTGCGGCGGCGTCATCCGTCCGGACATCGTATTGTATGAGGAGCCGCTGAACGACGACATAGTATCTGAAGCGGTGCATTTTATCAGAAACGCCGACGTGCTGATAATCGGCGGAACTTCGCTGAACGTATATCCCGCCGCAGGACTTATTAATTATTACAGAGGGAACAAGCTGGCCCTTGTAAATCTCAGCAGCACTCCGTATGACAGTGCCGCGGACCTGGTCATACATGAAAAAATCGGAGAGGTATTCGGTCAGATTTGATGAAGACAGATATTTTGGGCGTAGCCTTTGATAACATTGCTCCGGACGAGGCCGCAAAACTGGGAGCAGAACTTGCCGCGGGGCGCAAAGCCGCGTATGTTGTAACTCCGAACTCGGAGATCGTTATGGCGGCGGGGAAGGACAGCGCGCTTATGTCGGCGTTAAACGGCGCGGACATGGTGCTGCCGGACGGCATTGGAGTCGTGTATGCCTCAAAAATTCTGGGTACTCCCCTGAGCGCCCGGGTACCGGGCATAGATTTTGCCTCCGGCCTGATGGAGAAGCTTTCAAAAAAGGGCGGCAGCGTGTATCTTTTCGGGGCAAAGCCCGGCGTGGCGGAAAAAGCCGCTGAGAACATAAAGGCCGAGTTTCCGGGGCTTGTGATCGCCGGTACCCATGACGGATATTTTGACGACGACGCTGATATTATCGCGGATATTAATGAAAAGAAACCGGACTTCCTGATGGTGTGCCTGGGCGCGCCCAAGCAGGAGCTCTGGATGCAGAAAAACGCCGGAGGACTCGCCGTCGGCGTAATGGCTGGCCTGGGAGGCTGCCTGGACGTGTTTGCAGGCAACGTTGACCGGGCGCCGGAAGGCATGCAAAAGGCGGGCCTGGAGTGGCTTTACCGGCTGTATAAGGAGCCTGCGCGCATTGGCCGCATGGCAAGACTGCCGGGTATCCTTTTTAAGGCCGCCGGGCAGAGGATGAGAGGAAAAAGCAATGGCTGAGGGAAAACTTGTAGTGCTGGAGGGCATAGACGGCAGCGGGAAATCCGCCAATTATCGCCGGCTCTGCGCCCATATGGACGACTCGGGCATATCTTATCACAGCATTGTTTTCCCACGATATGACAAGGAGAGCTCAGCGCTTATCCGTATGTATCTTAACGGAGAATTCGGCCCCCACCCAAACGACGTGAACGCCTATACGGCATCCATATTCTACGCCGTTGACCGCTTCGCCTCGTACCGGAGCGACTGGGGTAAAATATATGAAAGCGGCGGCCTTATCCTTTCAGACCGCTATACAACCTCCAACGCCGTGCACCAGGGCGCCAAGCTCCCGGAAGACGAACTGCCCGACTTCTTCAAATGGCTGGAGGATGTGGAATATGTAAAGATGGGCCTGCCGAAGCCAGATCTGGTGATATATCTGGACGTGGATCTGGAGCTGTCGCTTTCCCGCATGAAGCACCGGCAGGAGAAAACGCACACCACCGGGGACATACACGAGACGGACGTAAAGTACCTTGAAAAGTGCCTGCGTACGGCTTCAATGGCCTGCGACGCGCTGGGATGGACCAGAGTGCCTTGCCGCGCCCCGGACGGAAGCGAACGGGACATAAGCGAAAAAAATCTTGAGATATACGATCTGGTGACATCATTAAGATGAGCGCCGGGGAAGAAAAGACCGCTCTGCGGCGTGAAATAAGGGCTCTGGAAAAGAAGCTTACGAAAGAGTATATTTCGGAGAGCGACGAGGGAATATTCAGCCGCTTGGTTTCTTTGCCGGAGTACAAAAAGTGCGGAGAGCTGTTCTGCTATTTTTCTGCCGGACAGGAAGTATCCACAATGGCGCTTATTACAAAAGCTCTTTCGGACGGAAAGACGGTGGCACTGCCTGAAGCCCTTGACGGCGGCGTAATGATTTTTCGGCGAATACCAGATACCGACAGCCTGCGCCCAGGAAAATTCGGCATAATGGTGCCAGACGGGCAATGCGGGACAATATCGCCGGGCGCAGACGCGCTGGCGGTGGTGCCGGGCATGTGCTTCGGGGAGGACTGCCGCAGACTTGGCCGCGGAGGCGGATATTACGACCGCTGGCTTGCAGGGAAAAATATCTTTGCCGTCGGTCTGTGCCGGGAAAAACTCATGCGGAAGACTGTTCCCGCTGACGGATTCGATGTGACGGTGCGCGCTGTGGTCACTGAGGTGCGAGTCGTCAGAGCATAAAAAAAGGGCTCCCACAGGAGCCCCTCTTCTCAGGTTTCAGCAGCCGCAGTTATTGTTGCAGCCGCAGTTGTTGTCGCAGCCGCAGCCGCCCCAGCCGCCGCAGCAGAACAGGATGATGAGGATAATTACGATCCACAGACAGCTGTTGTTGTTTCCACAGAACATATTGATGATCCTTTCTTTGCGCCGATGTATTGGAGTGCCGGCGGCGCGGCGCGTCTGCCGCCCGGCGGGGGATATTTGCCTTGCCGCGGGCCGGATGCCCGCGTCTACATCATGATATGCCGGCAGTCATTTACCTGTTACATGGAACAAACCAGGATATGTGCAAAAATGTCCAGCAAAGGAGAACGCGTATGGCAGACGATCAGGACAAGTTCAACGAAGTATTCGCTCAGCACGACAGGCAGGCGGCTCAGAGAGCCGCGGCTTCAGGGAAAACTGCGCCTGGCGGCGCTGATGAACCCGACGAGCGCGCTTACCGCCCGGTGAGGCATGAGAGACACGGCAGAAGCGGCTGCCTCGGCGGATTTATGTACTTTCTGTTCGTGGTCAGCGTCAGCATAATAATCGCCTGCCTTACATGGATGGCGGCAACAGATGTGCTGGGCCTGAACAAGGGAAACAATACTGCTGTCGTTACGCTGCCGGACAGCATTTTTACAACTACTACCGCTGCGGACGGGAGCAAAGTCAAGACTGCCGATATAGACTATGTTGCAAAGCAGCTCAAGGACTCCGGAATTATCCAGTACAAGTGGCTTTTTAAGCTTTATTGTTCTTTTTCCCACGCCGATACCAAGCTGGACAAGGGCTCGTATGAGCTGAGCACCGCCTATGATTATCGCGCGCTGGTGAAAAAAATGCAGACAGGGTCCAACGCCATGCTGACCACCAAAGTTACCATACCGGAGGGCTACACCATGCAGCAGATATTCAAGACCCTTGAGGAAAAGGACGTCTGCAGCTATGACGACCTGATGGACGCGGCGGCAAATTACGAATTCACTTACAGCTTTCTCGGCGATATGAAGACAGGCGACGCCTCCCGGCTGGAGGGTTATCTGTTCCCGGATACCTATGAGTTTTACACGGGAATGGAGCCGTCAAGCGCAATAGACAAGTTTCTGGAGAATTTCAGAGAGAAAATGACGGCCGAAATGCTGGATGAGGCAAAAAGCTGCGGTTATGAGCTGTCAGGTGCCATAAAGATTGCCTCCATGGTGGAAAAGGAGGCCGCAGACGACAGCGAGCGCCCGATTATTGCCTCCGTTATATATAACCGACTTAAGGCCGGGATGCCGCTGCAGGTGGACTCCACCAGCCTGTATACCCATCAGGACCACGAAGGCGCGCCCACCGCAGAGATGCTGAACGATGCCTCAGACCCCTACAACACACGTCTCAACAAAGGCCTTACGCCCACTGCCATATGCAGCCCCGGTCTGCGCTCGATAAACGCCGCGCTGCAGCCCAAGGATACCGACTACTACTATTACGCTCTCGATACCGCTACCGGAAAGCACAAGTTCTTTACAAATTCCAGCGAGTTCAACGCCTTTGTGGCCACACAGAACTATGGCGGTTAAAAAGCCGGAACTGCTGTCCCCGGCGGGGGATATGGAACGGCTAGAGATGGTGCTGCATTACGGCGCCGACGCCGTATATCTGGCGGGACACGAATTCGGCCTGAGAGCATCCGCGGGTAACTTTTCTGATGAAGAACTGCGTCTTGCCGTTAAAATGGCCCATGACGCGGGCGCAAAGGTACATGTGACCTGCAATACCCTGCCGCGGGAGAATGAGCTTTCCCGTCTGTCGGCTTTTCTTGAGCTTGTTCAGGACGCGGGTGCGGACGCCCTTATAATAGCCGACATGGGCGTGTTTGCCGCCGCAAAAAAGTACGCGCCGAAGATGTCCAGACATGTCAGTACCCAGTTCGGCGTGATAAACAGCGCCGCCGCAGCCGCGCTTTACGACATGGGCGCGGACAGAGTGGTGCTGGCGCGGGAAACTCCTCTGGAGGATATACGGAAGATCCGCGCCGCCGTGCCGCCGGCTCTGGAGCTGGAAGCCTTTGTACACGGCGCCATGTGCGTTTCTTTTTCCGGGCGCTGCCTTTTGTCAAATTACCTCACCGGCCGGGACGGAAACCGGGGCGAGTGCGCCCAGCCCTGCCGCTGGAAGTATCATCTGGTGGAGGAAAAGCGTCCCGGGCAGTATTTTGAGATCACCGAGGACGGCGGCACACATATAATGAACTCCAGAGACATGTGCATGATAGAACACCTGCCGGAGCTTATGGAAGCGGGCGTGACCAGCTTCAAGATTGAAGGCCGAATGAAATCAGCCTACTATGCCGCAGCCGTCACCAATGCCTACCGCCATGCGGTCGACTGCGCGGCCAACGGGGAAGATCTGCCGCAGGTCTGGGTTGACGAGATGGAAATGATCAGCCACCGCCCATACTGCACCGGCTTTTACTACGGCTATCCTGGCCAGTATTACGCGGATGCGACTTATTTTTCAGACGCGGACGTATGCGCCGTGGTGGAGGAGTGCGGCGGCGACGGTTTTGCCCGCCTTACCCAGAGAAATAAATTTTCCGTGGGCGACAAAGTGGATTTGCTGACAAACCAGGGCGAGCCGCTGCGCTTTACGGTGAGCGAGCTTTGGGATGCCGACGGGAACGCAATAGACTGCGCGCCGCACCCCATGATGGGCCTGCATATGAAGCTTCCGGCAAAATGCGGCAGACTGTCAATAGTGCGCAAAATCAAGAACGCCTGATTGACAATCGGCGAAATAGTGATAAAATACCAGCATATTAATATTTCGGGCCTTGACAAAGCCAAACGGCAAGCCGACGCGCAAAGAGAGGGAGAGCAGGTGAGAACTCCCGGCGTCCGGCCCCGCAAGCCACTTTTGAGCCTGCGCGTGACGAGCGCGCCGCCCCGTCCCCGCTAAAGGACGGCTGAGATGCCCGCAAGGGCAATCAGGGTGGTACCGCGAGTAAATTGTGCTTCGCCCCTGTTCAAGGGGCGGAGCTTATTTTTTTGGAGGGATACGATATGGCACATACCGCATACGGACTTAACGAACTGCGAGAGATGTATCTGAGATTTTTCGAGACAAAGGGGCATCTGCGCCTGCCCAGCTTTTCACTGGTGCCGCAGCACGACAAGAGCGTGCTTCTGATAAACGCTGGCATGACGCCCATGAAGACCTGGTTTACCAACGAGGAGGAACCCCCGCGCCGCCGCGTCACCACCTGCCAGAAGTGCATCCGCACACCCGATATTGAGAACATCGGCAAGACAGACCGCCACGGCACCTATTTTGAGATGCTGGGCAACTTCTCCTTCGGCGACTATTTCAAGCACGAAGCCATCGCCTGGGCATGGGAGTTCCTCACAAGCCCCGAGTGGGTTGGACTGGAGGCCGACAGACTTTATCCTTCTGTGTATCTTGACGACGACGACGCCTGGAACATCTGGCACGACGAGATAGGCATTCCTCCTGAAAAGATCTTCCGTTTCGGCAAGGAGGATAACTTCTGGGAGCACGGCTCGGGCCCGTGCGGTCCCTGCAGCGAGATATATTACGACCGCGGCCTGGAGCACGGCTGCGGCAAGCCGGGATGCACGGTGGGCTGCGAGTGCGACCGCTATATAGAAGTATGGAACATCGTGTTCTCACAGTTCAACAACGACGGCCACGACAACTACACCGACCTTGTTCAGAAAAACATCGACACCGGCATGGGCCTGGAGCGTCTGGCCTGCGTGTGCCAGAACGTGGGCAGCCTTTTCGACGTGGATACCGTCCGCAACATCACGGCAAAGGTGTCTGAGATCACCGGCGCAAACTACCATGAGAACGCAAAAAACGACGTGTCCCTGCGTATAATTACAGACCATACCCGTTCTGCCACCATGATGATATGCGACGGCATACTGCCCTCCAACGAGGGCCGCGGCTACGTGCTGCGCCGCATAATGCGCCGCGCCGCCCGCCACGGCAAGCTCCTGGGCGTGAACGAGCCATTCCTTTACAAGGTCGTGGACACGGTCATAGCGGAGAATAAGTGCGCCTACCCCGAGCTTGTGGAGCGCCGGGACTTTATTGTCAGAGTATTCAAGACCGAGGAGGAAACCTTCGCCCGCACCATCGACGGAGGAATGAAGATCTTCTCCGATATGATGGACGCTCACAAGGCCGCGGGAGAGACCGTATTCTCCGGCGACGACGCCTTTAAGCTTTATGACACCTACGGCTTCCCGATAGATCTTACCGTGGAGATGGCCGGGGAGCAGGGCATGGCCGTGGATCACGCCCGCTTCGACGAGCTGATGACAGAGCAGAAAAACACCGCCCGCGAGGCCCGCAAGGCGCTGGGAGATCTGGCCTGGGCAGGAATTGATCTGGGCCTCGACAACACCCCGACAAAATTCACCGGCTATGACAGGCTGGAGGATGCCGGCACGGTGCTGGCACTGGTGGACGGAGAGGAGCTTTGCTCCGAGCTGTCCGCAGGCATGGAAGGCATTATCGTCCTTGAAAAGACACCGCTCTATGCGGAAATGGGCGGCCAGGTTGCCGACCACGGCACAATTACCAAGGACGGGGCCGTATTTGACGTCACCGACGTGCAGAAAGACAAGGCAGGCAAGTTCCTGCATCACGGCGTTATGAAGTCGGGCACTATCAAGGTGGATGACGAGGTCTGCGCGCATGTTGACGCCGAGCGCCGCAAGGCAATAATGCGCGCTCACTCAGCTACTCATCTGCTGCAGAAGGCGCTGCAGGACGTGCTTGGCAGCCATGTGCGCCAGGCCGGTTCCTTTGTGGAAGAGGACAGACTGAGATTTGATTTCACCCATTTTTCCGCTGTGGAGACCGATGAGCTGATGCTTGTAATGAGCAAGGTCAACGATATGATACTGGACGGCATGGATGTTTCCATAAAGGAAATGCCCATCGAGGAAGCCAGAAATCTCGGCGCCATGGCCCTGTTCGGAGAAAAATACGGCGACACCGTGCGTGTTGTGGATATGGGCGGCAAGTCCATTGAGTTCTGCGGCGGCACCCATGTGAACAACACTGCCAAGGTGGGCCCCTTCCGCATCACCTCGGAAAGCTCGGTAGCCTCCGGCGTGCGCCGCATCGAGGCCATCACCGGCAAGGAGTACCTGAGCGAGGCCGAGGCCAACAACCGCCGCACAATGAAGGTGGCCAGCATGCTTAAGACAAGTCCGGCAGACCTGCTGCACCGCACCGAGGGCTTTATGAACGAGATGCGCGACATGCGCCAGACCATGGATAAACTGAAGGACAGACTTATGTCAGGCGACGCTGAACGCGTACTGTACGCGGCAAAGACTATCGGCGGCTTCAAGGTACTGACGGTGACCCGCTCTGATCTTTCACCTGCTGATCTGCGCAAGATGGGCGACTTTCTCCGGGACAGGGAGCCGAATACCGTGGCGGTGCTGGCTACCACAACCGGCGACAAGGTGCAGTTTGTGGCCGTCTGCGGAAAGAACGCCGTTGAAAAGGGTATAAAGGCGGGTGAACTGGTAGGCGCTGTATCCGCTGTGGCCGGAGGCAAGGGCGGCGGCAAGCCCGATTCCGCCATGGGCGGCGGCACCGAAGTCCTGAAGACTGATGACGCGCTGGCAATAGTTGATGATTTTGTTGCACGGAAGCTTGGAATTTGATAAGGAGAGATTGTTATGGAAGATTGCCTTTTCTGCAAGATAATATCCGGTGAGATACCGTCCACGAAGGTCTACGAGGATGAGTATACCTTTGCGTTCAGAGACATCAATCCTCAGGCGCCCACTCATATTCTTGTAGTGCCGAAACAGCACATTGAATCCGTCGGAGCAATTGACGGCTCCAATTCAGACATTGCCGCAAAGTGCCTGGAGAGCGTGGCAAAGATCGCCCGTCAGGAGGGACTTACAAATGGCTTCCGCGTCATTTCCAACTGCGGAGCCGATGCCGGCCAGACCGTGCCCCATCTCCATTTCCACATTCTCGGAGGCACCAGACTGCCGGACAAAATGGCATGATAAAATGCCGCCCGCGCTGAGCGGACGGCATTTTATACAAGCGAATGCAACCAAATGGTGACATATTTCCCGTATTATGATACCGGGCGGTATCATTTTTCGGGGTGATAAGGATGTTTTTCAAAAGGCTTAAGGATCTGCGTGAGGATAACGACTACACGCAGGCTTACATAGCGGATTATCTGAACATGCAGAGAGGCGTTTACAGGCGCTATGAGAACGGCGAGAGGGAACTGCCTGTTTGGGCGCTGATAAAGCTGGCGCGGCTGTACGGATGCACCGCAGACTACATTCTGGGGCTTACGGACGAGCGTGCGTAAGCTGGCTTATTGCTGCTCGGCCTTTGCCGCCGCCGTTATATTAGCCCATTATGCCGTTCCTGAAGACCGGCTTTGGGTGGGCGCGGCTATTATGGCCGCGGCGGCCGCGGTATTTCTGCTGTTTTCAGGACGATACCGGCTGCTTTCTGCCGTGCTGCTGTCGGCGGCGATCGGCTTCGGCTGCTGCCTCTTACAATATAGCCTGACACTTGCGCCAGCAGAGACACTGACAGGAAAAGAAATTGCCATATCCGCCCGCGTATGTGATTTTCCAACGGCTTATGACGACTGCACCTCTGTTGACGTGGTTCTGAATGGAGAACTCCCGCATGTAAGCGCAAGAATATTTGATTATGATAACACGCTGCCTGCGCTCCGCCCCGGCGACGAGATAACGCTGAAAGTAAAGTTTTCATCGGCATCGACGAAATACGGCGAAAAGAGCGACTTGTATTTTTCTAGAAATATCTTCGCCGTGGGCTATGCCAAAGGCGGATGTGTCATCACGGGCCGCTGGGCCGGTGCATGGCTGTATTTTCCGCAGTACGCTTCCAGGGCTGTGCTGCAGGCCGTCCATGGCGCTTTTCCAGGGGACACGGCGCCGTTTTTAAAAGCTCTGCTGATGGGTGACAAGACCGACCTTTACATGGATGGCGACGCATATGTTTCCATGAGGGTATCGGGACTTGTGCATGTTGTGGCAGTTTCCGGGCTGCATGTTGCGTTTCTGGTGGGATTTTTGCTGCTCATCATGGGCCGCAACCGACGCTCGTCCATTGTCTGCATAACGCTTGTATGGCTGTTTGTGGTGATGACAGGCGGTTCACCCTCCACTGTGAGGGCCGGTCTCATGCAGACAATGCTGCTGCTGGCACCGCTTTTGAAGCGGGAAAACGATCCGTTTACCACACTGTCGTTTGCTCTGGCCGCGATACTGTTCTTCAGCCCGGCGGAGGCGGGCTCCGCCGCGCTGCAGCTGTCATTTGCGGCCATGGCCGGCATAATGCTGTTTGCGCAGCCTATATACGATGCTCTGCAGAATGCCTGCGAGGGCAGAGCGCTGCCGCGGCTGCGTGCGTATGCCTTCAGTGTGCTGTCAAGCTCAATAGGTGCTGTGGTTTTTACAGCGCCTATACTGGCCCTGCGTTTCGGCTATGTTCCGCTGCTGGAGCCCGCAACCAATATTCTGTGCCTGTGGGCTGTGACCGTATGTTTCTGCGGTGGATTTATCGCCTGCGGAGCATTTGCCGTGTGGTCGGCGCTGGGCAGAGCGTTGGACTGGATGGTCTCGTGGTTTGCAAGATATATTCTTCTCATTATTGATGCCGTCGCCAAAATACCCTTTGCCTGTGCCTACACCTCAAATAACATCATGAGCTGGTGGCTGGTTATGGCGTATGCAGTATTCGCCGTAACATATCTGGGCCGGAAAAAAGACGCGGAATACCGCGGGGTGCTGCCGGCCTGCCTTTCGGCGGCAGCCCTGTGCGCGGCGCTGATAGTATCATCGCTGAGCTTTTCGTCGGGTGCCGGGTATATCACGGCGCTGGACGTGGGGCAGGGGCAGAGCATTGCAGTCATATGAGGCAAAAGTACCGTTCTCATCGACTGCGGCGGGAAGAGCACGTATGATAACGCCGGGGATACTGCGGCGGCGTATCTTCTCTCAAGAGGGCGCGGCCGTGTGGATGCGCTCATTCTGACGCACCTGCACGCCGACCACGCCAACGGCGCGGTGCGGCTCATCCAGAGCATGAAGGTGAAAACGCTTGTGATGCCGAAGGAGCCAAACGACGACGACGGTCTGCTGGTCGAGATCCTTTCCGCGGCAGAAAAACACGGTACGGAGATAAAGTATATAGGGACCGATTCCATGCTCACATCTGACGGCATAAATGTCAGCATATTTGCGCCGCCAGATAAGGGCAGCGAAAACGAGCGCGGCCTTTCCATGAAGGTTTCCCTTGGAAGCTACGACATGCTGGTGACGGGCGATATGAACCGCACAGCTGAGAAAGCGATAATATCCGGGCACCAGCTTGACGGAACCGAGCTCCTTATTGCCGGGCACCACGGCTCCGCGTATTCGACATCTGATGAGCTTCTGACGGCCACAGGGGCGAAGACGGCAATAATATCCGTGGGCTACAACAGTTACGGCCACCCATCCAACGCGGCGCTGCACCGTCTTTGGGAAGCGGGAGCACAGGTCTGGAGAACGGATCTAAACGGAAATGTGACAGTGAGGATAGGATAATGGCAAAAAAAGAAGAACCGGTTAATTTCGGCGCCCTGACCGCGGAACTGCGTAAAAACGGCCCGGAGCGGCTTTATCTGCTGTGGGGTCCGGAGGACTATCTGCGGGAGCGTTTTACCGACGCGGTGAAAGCCGCGTGTCTTCCCGGCGGGGAGGACGATTTCAGCTACCGGCTCATAAACGGCCCGGAGCTGGACGTGCTGGAGGTGAAGGAAGCGGTGGATTCCGTGCCCTTCATGTCGGAGCGCACGCTGGTGGTGCTGCGCGGCGCAGATATAAACAGAATAAAGGATCAGGCTGCGGATACGCTGATCGGCGTACTTTCCGACATACCTGATTACTGCACGGTGATATTCGCTCAGGACTCCGCATATGAGCCCGATGGACGCCTTAAGCTGGTTAAGAACATAAAAAAACTGGGGCGGGAAATCAAATTTACCGCCCAGGGCGAGGACGCTCTGATAAGCTGGATACAGAAGCGCTTTGCCGCGCTGGGAAAAAGCATAGATTATTTGGCGGCAAGGCAGCTCATTTTCGTCAGCGGCACACTGATGAACCGGCTGATACCGGAAATCGACAAGATCGCTGCCTATGCCGCGGGAGCGTCGGTGTCAAAATCTGACGTGGAGGCCGTGGCCCATCACATACCTGAGGCCAGAGTTTTCGACATGACGGACTGCATCGCGGCAAAAAATCCAAACGGCGCCGCGAGAATCCTGGCGGAGCTCATGGGTGACAAGGATAATCCGCCAATAATGCTGCTTGCCGCCATAGGCCGCCAGATGCGCAACCTTTACACGGCAAAGCTGGCGGCCGATGAAAAGCTGGGCAGAAAATTTGTTGAGGATAACTGCGGCATTAAGTTCCCGTTTCTGCTGGATAAGCTCATGAAGACCGCAGGTGGATTTACGCTAGCCCAGACTAGGCGCGCAGTGGAGCTGTGCTGCGACGCGGATTACGCCATGAAAAGCACCGGCGGAGACAGTGAGGCTATACTGAAGGACGTGGTGATGCGTATTGCATCCGGAGAATGTTGATGAGATCGGTGAAAGAGGTCATCGTGGTGGAGGGCCGCTACGACAAAAATACGCTCAGCCAGGCAGTGGATGCGATTATTGTTGAGACCTCAGGCTTCGGTATTTTCAATGACGGAGAGAAGCAGAAACTGCTGCGGCGTATGGCCGAAGCCAGAGGACTTGTCGTGCTGACGGATTCCGACGGCGCGGGTTTCATGATACGCAATTTCATAAAAGGCTGCGTTGACCCTGGTCTGGTAAAGCATGCGTATATCCCGGACGTACCGGGGAAGGAGCGGCGCAAGAGCACGCCGTCAAAGGCGGGCACGCTGGGCGTGGAGGGTATGTCACCGGAGGTCCTGAAAGCAGCGCTGGAAAGGGCAAGGGCTACCTTTGAGGACGGTGCGGAGCCGCGGGAAATAAGCCGTATCACCAAAGCTGATATGTATAAAAAAGGCTTGTCCGGCGGCAGCGGAAGCGCTGAAAAACGGAGAGAGCTCCTGAAAAAAATGGATCTGCCCGAGAGACTGACAGCCGATGGGCTGCTGGACGTTCTCAACGCCATAATGACGAGGGAAGAGTTTCTCGCTATGTAAGATTTTTCGGTTTACGTAATTAAGTGTTGGCAATATGTAGCGTTATGTGTTATAATATCACCAAATTGCGACCACCATATCTTGTAACCGGAGGAAAAGATATATGAAATGCCCATTCTGCGGATACCTTGAAAGCAAGGTCATCGACTCCCGCCCTGCCGAGGAGGGCGCCACAATCCGCCGCCGCAGGGAGTGCCTCTCCTGCCAGAAACGATTCACAACATATGAAATTATCGAGCGTATGCCCCTCGTGGTAGTCAAGCGGGACGGCAGCCGCCAGTCTTTCGACAAGGCAAAGCTTATTAACGGCATGGTACGCGCCTGTGAAAAGCGCCCTGTGGCGCTGGCACAGCTGGAAAAGATCGCGGACGATATCGAGCAGGAGCTGCAGGGCTCACTGGAGCGCGAGGTCAGCACCGCGGATATCGGCGAGATGGTAATGTCGCGGCTTAAGGGCGTGGACGAGGTCGCATATGTCAGGTTTGCCTCGGTCTACCGCAGCTTTAAAGATATCAACACCTTCATGGATGAGCTGACAAAGATCCTGTCGGAAAAGTGATCAGAGTATGCTTCCAACTGTGATGTGCTCCATGGACGCAATGCTTGAAAGGTGAGCTTCCACCTTTTCAAATGCGCCCTGGGCGCGGGAATCATCATGCTCCGACACGCTGTCGTACAGCTCGTAGAACGCGTCAGTGGCTGAATCTATTTCCGGATGCCTGATAAAGATGTGGGTATAGCCGTCGTGGGAGTTCCAGCAGTTTATGGCGTCTTTTATTATTGCCTCCGACCTGTCGTAGTCGCCGGTGCCGGCCAAGGAACGCGCGCACTCAACCTCGGTTATGAGCGATTCCGAAAGCTCGTCCATATAGCGAATATTTATTACTGAGCCCGTAAAAAGTATGGCCAGTATAGCCAGGGCTGCCAGTTCTTTTCTCTTTTTTGCTTTTCCTTTCTGGCAACATATATATGGTCTGCGCCGTTTGCCATCATAAGAAATACATCGCCGGGCTTGTCTATACCGGTGCTTTTAAGTTGCTTTTTCAGCCAGTTTTCGTCCCTGCCCATAAGGCGCAGGTTGGAGCGCAGCACCCGGCCGTCGCTGACTACGATGGCGGTGTAGCCGGTGTCCTCGGTCTGCACGTTCATCTGGGCCGCCGTTACTGGCCGATTTCCGGGCGTGAGCACGATGTTCAGCTGGCCGTTTGTCTCCAGTATCGCGTATTCAATTGTGCTTATATCCATAACGCTCTGGGTGCGCAGCTCCTCGGTGAGCTCGTCAGCTGTAAAGCGGTTTTTCTTCATTTCTTCCTGATTTATTTTGCCGTGGTTTATTATTATGCTGGGCTTTCCGTACAAGAGACCGCGGAGCTTTATGCTTTTCATAGTCACGCCGGATATTATGACCTCAAGGCAGAACAGGGTGAATATGGGGATGAGACCGTTCAGCATGGGTATGCCTATGTCCTGCAGCGGGTGGGAGGCCAGATCCGCTATAAGCGCCGCCACCACAAACTCAGAAAGCTCCATTTCGCCCAGCTGGCGTTTTCCCATCAGTCGCATGGCAATGAGCAGGGAAAAATATACTATCAGCGTTCTGAAAAAACTATCGCCAATCCACGCACCGCCTTTCCGGTATATTTTGTGCCGCCGGGCGGCTGCCTAATCATAAAATTTGCACACAGGAGGCAGCAGAATGAAAATTATCGTCAAAAAACCTGAGGAGCTGGCCGACATTGCGGCCCAGCGCTATGTTGAGCTGTTGGAAAACAAACCCGGCGCCGTGCTGGGCTTCGCGCCTGGAATGGCGCTGAAGCCGCTTTACGGCGAGCTGGGAAAGCTCTGCGGGGAGGGAAAGCTGACGCTGAAAAATGCCACGGCCTTCTGCACAGAGGAATTTGACGGCGTCGCCCACAGCGATAAGAGCAGCGTGCACGCTTTTATGAATGAAAATCTGTTTTCCCGTACGGATATGGATAAGAGCCGGATCTTCTATCCCTGCACCTGCGCCGGGGACGACGCTGAAAAGCTTTTGCAGTTCGATAAGGATATTGAAAGCGCCGGCGGCATGGACCTTGTTGCCCTGGGCATAGGCGTCAACGGCAGCATAGGCTTCAACGAGCCGGCCACACCCTTCGAGAGCTTCACCCATTCCCAGCAGCTGACCGACGCGACCAGAGAGCAGCTGGCAGGCGTGTTCGGCTCGGCTGATGTGGTACCGGAAAAGGGCGTCACCATGGGCATAAAGACTATCATGTCCGCAAGATCTGTTATTTTGATTGCCTCCGGTGAGGAAAAAGCGGACATAGTCTATAAGATGGTCTACGGCAAGACTGTCACCTATGTACCTGCATCCATGCTCCAGATACACCTTGACATGACTCTGTACCTCGATGAGGCGGCGGCTTCAAAGCTGAACTGAAATTACTGCCGCCACCGCGGCATTTTTTGGAGGAAAATACATGGCAAAGTATTTCGGAACCGACGGTTTTCGCGGGGAGGCGAATGTTGACCTTACCGTGGAGCATGCGTTCAAAATAGGACGCTATCTCGGCTGGTATTACGGACGTGACCACAAGGCCAAGGCAGTGATCGGCAAGGATACACGCCGCTCCAGCTATATGTTTGAGTATGCTCTGTGCGCGGGCCTCACGGCTTCGGGCGCGGACGCGTACATGATGCATGTTACAACCACGCCAAGCGTATCTTTCATCGCACGGGCGGACGACTTCGACTGCGGCATCATGATTTCCGCAAGCCACAACCCGTACAGCGACAACGGTATAAAGCTTCTGAACGCCGACGGCGAAAAGATGGAGGAGTCCGTGCTTGAAGGCATAGAAGAGTACATCGACTCCGGCGAGGAGCTGCCCTATGCCAAACGAGAAAATATCGGCTGCACGGTGGACTATTCCGCAGGCCGCAACCGGTATATCGGCTTCCTTATTTCGCTTGCCACCCGTTCCTATAAGGGACGTCGCATAGGTCTGGACTGCGCCAACGGCTCCACCTGGCAGATGGCCAAGAGCATTTTCGATGCTCTGGGCGCGGACACATATGTAATTGCGAATAATCCCGACGGACTTAATATCAACGTGGACTGCGGCTCCACCCATATAGGGAACCTCCAGAAATTCGTGGTGGAGAATCATCTGGACGTGGGCTTCGCCTTCGACGGCGACGCCGACAGATGCCTTGCCGTGGACGAGAAGGGCAATGTGGTCACCGGCGACCACATACTATATATCTGCGCAAAATATATGAAGGACAAGGGCGTTTTCGGGGATTCTAAGGTAGTGACGACGGTCATGTCCAATATGGGCCTTTACAAGGCGCTGGACGAGATCGGCATAGGCTATGAAAAGACGGCCGTGGGCGACAAGTACGTTGCTGAAAATATGCGCCAGAACGGCCATCTTATCGGCGGCGAGCAGTCAGGGCATATAATATTCGGCAGACTTGCCAACACCGGCGACGGACTTTTGACAGCTATCAAGCTTATGGAGGCCATAACCGAGACGAAACAGCCGCTTTCAATTCTTGCTTCGCCAGTCACGATTTATCCGCAGCTTCTGAAAAACGTCGTTGTCACCGACAAGGACGAGACCATGGAGTGCCCGGTGGTGAAGGCCGCGGTGGAAAAGGCCGAGCGGGAGCTGGACGGCAGGGGCCGTGTCCTGCTGCGCAAAAGCGGCACGGAACCCGTGCTGCGCGTGATGGCGGAGGCCGTCAGCGACGAGCTGTGCGAAAAATACGTCGACCTTGTTATCGACGCCATGCGCGAAAGCGGAAAGCTTATAAAGGTGAAATGACATGTATGCTACAAAAGACCTGCTTGACTTGACGAAAACCATAGCGGCGCCCCTGCTTGAGGGTACTGCATATCCCTGGGAGGCCCTGGAGGGCATCTCGGATTTTATCCTGGCCCTGGGCCCCACACTGCCTGAGGAAGAGTTCTATTCTCCGTCGGAAAACGTCTGGATAGCAAAGGACGCCAAGATTTTTCCTTCGGCATATATCGGCGCTCCCTGCATAATTGATCACGGGGCGGAGGTTCGCCACTGCGCCTTCATACGCGGCAGCGCCATCGTTGGCAAAAACTGCGTTGTTGGCAATTCAGTGGAGCTTAAAAACGTGGTGCTGTTCGACAATGTGCAGACGCCGCACTACAACTATGTCGGCGACTCAATACTGGGCTACAAGTCCCATATGGGCGCGGGTTCCATTACCTCCAACGTCAAAAGTGACAAGACGCTGGTGACCGTCAAGGGCGATGTGGATATCCCCACAGGACGGAAAAAATTCGGCGCCATTCTGGGCGACTTCGTTGAGGTGGGCTGCAACAGTGTGCTGAATCCCGGCACAGTCATCGGCAGACACACCAACATCTACCCCACTTCATCTGTGAGGGGAGTAATACCTGAAAACAGCATTTTCAAGGATAAAGACAACATCGTGACGCGCAGATAAACCTGCGCAGTGGGGAGAAAAAATGGGAGATTATAGCAAGTATATATCCGACGCCAGAAGGCCGATCCCCACGCCGGAGCGGCTTGTAGGCACCGACGGAAAGTGCGTTTTTGGCACCTTTGAAAGCGAATTCCGCACATTCGCGCTGACGGAGGCGGAAAGACCGACCGAAGCGCCGCAGCTTATGAACGGCATGAAGCTTACTCGCTGGGAAGCCTGTGAGATATGCCTTAAAGACGGCATACTGCTCTCCGGCGTATGCAACATGGGGCTGTTCGGCGTCATAGTGAACGTCTTCTACGACAAGCGTACCGGCAGAGCCACACAATGGAGCGTCAACGTGCCGGGCCCGGGAGCTGCAATCGCACCAAATCTGCTGGGAGGCAGCGTTACCGAGGGCGGCGACGGAAAAAACTTCGTGCGCTATAAAAATACCTTTGAAAACGGCGAGTGCCTGATATCGGGCAGAGCACCGGGAAAATACGGCGAGGCCGTGAATTATGAATTCACGCTTAAGCGCATATCCAGACCCAGCGTGGTGAGCATCCCGTTTGGGCCGAATCGGCCGCTGTACACCCAGAAGGACTTTTTTAAGGCGGAGGGAAAGCTTACCGTCAACGGCGAGACCTTTGCTTCGGACGAAGACACGGTTGCAATTATCGACGACCACAGGGGCTACTATCCCCGCCGCGCTCACTACGACTGGGTGACCACGATGGGCAGATGCGATCAGGGCGGTGAAAAAAAGTTCATCGCCGTTAACCTCACTAAAAACCAGAGTATCGACCCTGAAAAATACAACGAAAACCTTATCTGGCTGGAAGGCAGAGCCTGTCCGCTGCCTCCTGTGAGCTTTCAGCAGAGCATGAAAAGCGCCGAATCCGGCGGAAAATCGGTGTGGACCGTGAGGGACGAGCACGGAATGGTGGACGTTTCCTTCGAGACCACAGATATGGTCTCCACCATAACCCATGCGGGCATCGTCAATATCGACTATTACATTGCCTTCGGCGGCATTTCCGGATATGTTATGGACGAGGACGGAAACAGGTACGTTCTGGACGGACTGCCCGGCATAGGTGAAGACAAGACTCTGCTTTTCTGATGCGATAAATAGTATCGCTGTGCCCGCCGCAAAGCGGCACACAAAAATCCCGCCCGATCGGGCGGGATTTTTTGCAGTTATACCAGATCTTTATAACATTCATCCTGACATACGCCGTTGGGCGGGAAAAACTCCTCCATCGGGAAGCGTATGCGTGAAAACAGTGTGCAGGGGTCATCCTCTGAAGAGCCGGCGCATTCCTTATCGGGAATGCAGTAATCGTATGCGGGTATGAGCAGCTGGGTGTCGCGTTCAAGCCTTATTATGGAGAACTGACCGATAGTCACATACAGCTTGCGGCTGGGGTTGCAGAATACCAGCCCCTCGTCGAAGGCATTGTTGATGTCATCTGGGATGTCGCGCTCCTCGCTCTCGCCAGGGAGCGCCGCGTCGCCGTCCACAAGCTTCATATTCAGAGCTATGGGATCTACGGACTCCACCACACCGATTGGCATATCTGGAGTCAGACCGGCGCAGCCGGGTTCGGAGGTAAAGGTCTTTACGCTGGCCTCGCTGCCGAAGAGCATTACGCGTTTGTCAAATATGGCAAGGCCGGTGATGCGGTTCCCGGAGGGAAATGCCTCGCCGGTTATCTTATAGAAGTACGTTGCATCGACAGTATAGTAGCCGCGGTTGAAGGTGATTTCCTCCACGTTCACGTGCGCATAGAGCAGTTCCGCCGAGCGTGGGCGCACGCTGAAGGCGCTGTCTATGTAAGCCTGAGACGAGCAGGTGGGATATACGCGCAGATCCTCAACGCAGTCCTTATCCCGGCAGCTGTCGAAAATTTTCCTTGTATGGATGCACACGGACTCTTTAATGCATGCCGCGTTCTCCACAGGGCCGGGAGCGACCCTGTCTGCCATATAAATGCCTCCTTTTGGATTTTTGAAGCAAACTTCAGTACAGTCTATGCGCCCGGGCCGGGATTGTGCCCAGAAGAACAAATTTATCTGTACTAAAATGCAATTCTGCGTTATAATATCCCAATATTGCGGGAGGCGGAAGCTATGCCAAGAATCGGGTTTATACACGAAAAACTTGATATCAAGATTTTGATACTTTTTATTTTGCGCAGACTTCCCGGTACGGTGGACGCGGCGACGCTGTGCGATCTTGTCAACTGCGACGACGGCATTGATTACTTCGACTATACCGACTGTCTTGCCGATTTGGTGAAGACAGGGCATATAGAAGAAAGCGGCGAAGGCTATTCCATAACTGACAAGGGCGTTAAAAACGCGGAATCTGTGGAATCCAGTCTTCCGTACTCCGTGCGCACAAAGGCGGAGCGCAATCTGGCCCCCGTTGCAAGACGGCTGCAGCGCATGGCAATGCTGACGGCAAAGCACGAAACAGAGAACGGAGCGTGCATGCTGACCGTGGGCATGTCGGACGGCAAGGGCGAAATATTCTCTGCCAGACTTCTGGTACCGGATGAGGACGCCGCAAAGAAAATGGAAAAAAATTTCCGGCTGCATGCTGAAGAAATATACGGCCGGATGATAGATGTTATTTCAGGCGAAAAGGAGAAAAAGCAATGAACTGCACAATACCCGAAGGCTATGAGAGCCTGCTGAACGTTTACGACACGCAAAAGGGCATCAGCCTGCTTAAGCGCCTGTTTGAGGACAGACTGGGCGCGCTTCTAAACCTTTACCGCGTCTCCGCGCCGCTTTTCGTGGAGAAGGATTCCGGCCTCAACGACAATCTGAACGGATACGAGCGCCCGGTTGAATTCGACATTCTCCACGCCGAAGGCACGGCGCAGGTGGTGCAGTCGCTGGCAAAATGGAAGCGCCTGGCACTGAAGCGCTACAATTTCTTCCCCGGCAAGGGCCTGTACACCGACATGAACGCCGTGCGCCGCGACGAGGATGTGTTGGACAATCTCCATTCTGTTTATGTGGATCAGTGGGACTGGGAAAAGGTGATACTGCCGGAGAACAGAAATATCGACTATCTGAAATCCACGGTAATGGATATTGTCCGGGCCGTATGCGATACGCAGGACACTATGCAGTCCATATACCCGCAGCTCCAGAAGCTGCCCAAGCTGAACCGCAATGTTTCCTTCATAACGGCGCAGGAGCTGGAGGATGCGTGGCCGGAGCTTACGCCCAAGGAGCGGGAGCATGAGTATCTTAAGAATCACAAAACAGCCTTTATTATCGGCATCGGCGGGGCGCTGAAATCCGGCAAGCCGCACGATGGCCGCGCGCCCGACTATGACGACTGGGATCTGAACGGCGATATACTTTTCTGGGACGATCTGCTGGAGTGCGCGTTTGAGCTTTCGTCCATGGGCATACGCGTTGACCCGCGGTCCCTGGACAGACAGCTGACAATATCCGGCTGCGACGACAGACGGGATCTGCCTTATCATAAGATGCTCCTGAACGGTGAGCTTCCTCTGACAATAGGCGGCGGTATCGGTCAGTCCAGACTGTCCATGCTGCTTCTGGGCAAGTGCCATATTGGCGAGGTACAGGTGTCAATATGGGACGGGGAGACCATGAAAAAGTGCGAGGAAGCCGGAGTGATGCTCCTGTAAGAGCATTTACAAAAACGTCCGTCTGGAATTCCCGGGCGGGCGTTTTTTTACTTGCATGTGCGCTTACGGGGTGTTATACTGACAATACAAATTTTGCGGATGTAGTTCATCGGTAGAACGCCGGCTTCCCAAGCCTGAGAGGGGGGTTCGATTCCCCTCATCCGCTCCAGTGTCGGAGCAAACGGCACTCGCTCAGCATGCGCGCAAAGGCGCGCATGCTGTGTATCGCTCTGCTGCTCCTCCTTAAAAAAATGCGAACCGATAAATCGGTTCGCATTTTATTAGTTCCAGTATTTTTGGAAAGTCTCCCGCGGGAATCGAACGGGAGCTTTATGATTTCGTGCTGGTGTAGATATATCTGTACCAGGCGTCAAGACCGTCTGCCGTGAGATGCACACCGTCGTCGGCGATGCAGCTTTTGTCCCATATGCTGTTGGTGTCAAGGAGCTTCACATTTGTATTGCCGTCGTCATTATAGGACGTCACTGCACGCTTAATAAGATCGTTCACGCGGTCTGTCTCCACAGTTTCGGTGGAGCAGTCGGGAACGGTCTGCATATAGACGACAGCGTTGGGATTGTACTGGAGTATAAGCTCGATAGCGTTCAGGTACTGCCTCAGCGTGACGTTGCTGCTGCCGTTGGAGCCCAGAAGGAAGAAAACGGTTTTGTATTGCCCCTTGTTTTTAGCCAGAGCATCGCCGAAGGACAGTCCGGAAAATTCGCTGTTGCACGCAACGCCGAAACGGTTGTCCTCGGAGGGAGTGAGCACCCAGTATCTCGAGAGAAAGTATTTGACCGAGGTGCACGGTGCCGCCATGTACGAAGCCTTGCCGATCATGTCGTTGGGAATGAGATAGTTTTCCACCAGCTGATAGGTGAGAGAGTCGCCGATAAACAGAGTGGATGCGGTGAAGGCGCCGATGGAGGTGTAGGCCGCCGGGCGCTCTGGCTGTGCCACTGTGCGGGAATTTTTGTCAAAAAGGCGTATGATAAGCGCGGCAGCCTCGGCCCGCGTCAGACTGTCGCTGCCGGCGAGACGCAGATTTTCCAGACCTGTCATTATTCCCTTGGCGTATAGCTGCGCCACAGGGGTGAGGTACTGCGTATCAAGAGACAGATACCCTGGAATATCGGCGGCAGGATTTCCGATTGCCGCGGTGTCCTCGCCGAGAACGTTTACCAGCATGTTGTATATTATCACGGCGGCGTCCTGACGGGTTATGGTACCGTTGAGGCAGTCACGCAGGCCCGTTACGTCAGTGCCGGAGAAAACGTCATATTTGTCCAGATAATCCCAGTATACAAAAGCCCAGTGCCGGGCTTCAAGCTTTTCGGGGGCGGCGCCGTCTGCCTTGGCGACCATTTTTACAAATTCGCCGGCAGTAACGTATCTCAGAGGCTTGTAGGTGCCGTCGTCATAGCCGGTGGCGATGCCCACGCCTATGGCGGTGTCTACATATTTATAGTACCAGGCCGTTTGATCCACGTCGGTGCAGACTGCTGCCTTCTTGCTGCCGCAGGCGCACAGGGAAAGCATCATAACTGCCGCAAGCAGCAGAGCTGTAATTTTTTTGTATGTCATAGTTACCACATCCGTATGTGAGAATAATTGCATTATGCTGGAAATTAATTAATTATACATTAAATTTGGCCTGAGTGCAATATAAACAGGTTGTCATAGTCTGCCCAAAAGGCGCAAGAAAGATTTGTCCTTGACAACAGGTGCCCGGATAATTATAATGATAAGGCATTTCGGGGTGTAGCGCAGTTGGTAGCGCGCTTGGTTCGGGACCAAGAGGCCGGGAGTTCAAGTCTCCCCACTCCGACCATACAGCATCCGGGGGCATTTGCCTCCGGATGCTGTTTTTATTATTTTCTTCAGGCATATGCCTGTCCGCCTCCGAATAGATTATACAATACGGAGGTGTTGGCATTGAGAATGATCGAGAGACTCAGAGTATATGCCGCGTCCGCGGTGTTCCTGGCACTGACGGCGGTGAAGCTGCTGTCGCCGGCCCTGGCCGACGGCGTAAGAGAAAACATAGTTCCGGCGATCTCCAGAAATGACGATTATATGCAGGCGGTGCAGACGCTGGGGCAAAAGCTGAATATAGAGGGCCTTCTGAAAAAGAACGAAAATATTCAGGCGGCAGCTGAGACATCGGCCGCCGTACCTGCTGCTGCCGTGCCGACTGGGCCACGTGCTGGCGCTGAGAGCGCAGGGAGCAAGGATACGCCGCATCAGAGCTGAAATGACGGGGCTTTGCATGACATATACGGGCGATCTCAGCCTTGCCGGCCAGTGGTGCGCCGCCTTTGCCGGCCCGGCGGCCGGTGCGCTGTACGCGCTGGCGGCGGCATCTTTGGGTGGCAGGCTTGGCAGCGCTGTCCTTGAAAAGAGCGCCGGGGTGAGTATAATACTCACGGCGTTCAATATGCTGCCTGCATTGCCGCTGGACGGCGGCAGGATGCTTTTCTCGCTTCTTCAGGCGTTTACCTCAAAAGCCGAGGCGGCGCTTGAGATAACTGGTCTTGCGTCCGGTATTGCTCTGCTGCTGGGCGGGCTTTACATGGTGTGCCGCGGCTGGGGAATGGCGCTGGAAATAGCCGGAATATGGCTGCTGCTGCGCCAGACGGGTATTGTAAAACAGCCAGGCGTGTTGTAAAATACAAACATTCTGCTGATATGAGGCCAAATAATGGATAAAAGACTGGAAAGAATACTGCCCAGGGTGCAAAAGCCCGCGCGCTACACCGGCGGCGAGTACAATCAGATAATAAAGGACAAGTCCGCCGCGGAGATACGCCTGGCGTTCTGCTTTCCCGACACTTATGAGATAGGCATGTCAAATCAGGGTATGAGCATACTCTACGACACGATGAACAGCCTCAGTTATGTCTGGTGCGAGCGGGTTTTCGCCCCCTGGGGCGACATGTACAGTGAAATGAAAAGCGCCGGAATACCGCTGTACGCCCTTGAAAGCGGCGATCCTGTATCGGATTTCGATGCAGTGGCCTTTTCAATAGGCTACGAGATGGCCTATACCACGGTCCTTGACATGCTCTCAATGTCTGGTATCCCGCTGCGTTCGGCCGACAGACCGGACCTCACGCCGCTGGTGTTCGCCGGCGGCAGCGCCTGCGTGAATGCCGAGCCCATTGCCGACTTTATCGACCTTGCCGTTATAGGCGAGGGCGAAGAGATGGACAACGAGCTGCTGGCGCTTTTCCGTACTGCAAAGGCGGAAGGCTGGACGAAAAAGCAGTTTCTGCTGGAGGCGGCGAAGATAGGCGGCGTGTATGTTCCGTCCCTATATGAGCCGGAATATAACTCCGACGGTACGCTGAGCGCCATAATGCGCCTGCCCGGCGCGCCGGAGCATGTCCTTAAGCGCATAATACAGGATATGGACGCTGTGCCGTATCCCATGAACCCTATTGTGCCGTCAACCGAGATAGTTCACGACAGAGTGAGTCTGGAGCTTTTCAGGGGCTGTATCCGCGGGTGCCGGTTTTGCCAGGCGGGACACATATACAGGCCCGTGCGTGCAAAAAAGCCGGAAACGCTTGTGGAGCAGGGTAAGACGCTGCTTAAGAACACGGGATATCAGGACTGCACGCTGCTGTCGCTTTCTTCCAGCGACTATAAAAAACTGCCTGAGCTGCTGGACGGACTTATCGAGTTCTGCGAGCCCAGGAGCATCGGCCTGTCGCTGCCGTCGCTGCGCGCGGACAACTTTTCCATGGACATCATGGAGCGCATACAGAAGGTGCGCAAAAGCGGTCTTACCTTCGCCGTGGAGGGCGGCAGCCAGCGCCTGCGCGACGCCATAAACAAAAATGTGTCGGAGGAGGAGCTTCTCAATACCTGCCGCATAGCCTTCGAGGGCGGCTGGAACGGCGTGAAGCTCTATTACATGCTGGGTCTGCCCACGGAGACAGACGACGACATCCGGGGCATCGCCCAGATGGCAAACGACGTGCTGCACACCTGGCGTGAGTACGCAAAGTACAAAAACAGAGGCGTGCGCATTACAATCTCCACCTCCTGCTTTATTCCCAAACCGTTTTCACCTTTCCAGTGGGAGGCGCAGATAACCATGGATGAATACCGCCGCCGGGTAAATCTGCTGCGGGACAGTCTGACTGCCAGAAACGTGAGCTACAAGTGGCACGACCCGGACACCAGCTTTATTGAGGCTGTGCTTTCCAGGGGCGACAGGCGCCTTGCAGATGTGCTGGAAGAGGTATGGAGAAACGGTGGCAGACTGGACGCCTGGGACGACTACTTCTCCTTTGACCGGTGGATGAAGGCTTTTGCGGACTGCGGCATCGACCCGGCATTTTACGCAAACCGCGAGCGCAGGGAAGACGAGCTGCTGCCCTGGTCTGTGATAGACGTGGGCGTGCGTACCGAACATCTGCGTCACGAGCGGGAGATGTGCTATGCATCCGCGCTGTCGCCTGACTGCAGAAAGCAGTGCTCCGCCTGCGGAGCGTCGGGACTGCTGATGGGAGGCCGCTGCGATGGATAAGCTGAGACTGAGATTTTCCAAGACCGGACGGGCGGTATACATATCGCATCTGGATCTTATGCGCACCATGCAGCGCTCATTTCTCCGCGCCGGGTATCAGCTTAAGTATTCCGAGGGCTTCAATCCCCACGCCCAGATCGCCATAGCGCTGCCGCTGTCTGTCGGCACGGAGAGCCTCTGCGAGCTGATGGACTTCCGCCTTGAGGGCGAGCCGGACATTGCAGTACTCCCTGCGGCGCTCACGGCAAAGATGCCGGAGGGGCTGGAGGCGCTGGAAGTATACGAGCCGGCTCACAAGGTGTCGGAAATCAAATGGCTGAAGGTCTCGTCGGTTTTCGAGTACGACGACAGGCCCCTCAACGCCATGGCTGAAAAACTCAATGAGTTCTATTCCAGGGAATCCATAGTCATAACTAAGAGAACAAAGCGCGGCGAGGGGGAGAGCGACATTCGCCCTGCAATACGTGAAATTTCCTTCGCGCCAGGCCCCGGCGGCGTGGAGGCGTCAATGCTGGTATCCGCCCAGGAGCCTACGCTTAATCCTGAGCTCACGGCGGATGCCCTGAGGCAGCTGGCCCCCAATATCGCCCCGGAGTTCGCTAAATTCAGGAGAATTGAAACCTATTCCGCGGATATGGGAATTTTTCACTGAAAAATACTTGCAAAGCGGTATTTTCTGTGATAACATACTAGAGCTTGCGCGGAGACTATGTTTTCGCGCGTACTAAGACGGTCCGCTGCCGCGGCTTCGGCCCTCCGTTATGAACGTCTAATTTAAGGAAGGTTTTATTATGGATCTGATCAAGGCACTGTCAGACAAGTACACCAAGGCTGAGCTCCCCGCAATGAACGTCGGCGACACCGTGCGCGTCACCGTCCGCGTCAAGGAAGGCAGCCGCGAGCGTACACAGGCATTCGAGGGCACCATTATCGCCAAAAAGCACGGCGGCATCAACGAGACCATCACCGTGCGCCGCGTCTCCTACGGCGTCGGCTGCGAGAAGGTATTTCCCGTTAATTCACCCTCCATCGTTTCTGTTGAGACTGTCCGCAAGGGCAAGGTCCGCAGAGCAAAGCTGTATTACCTGCGCGATCGCGTGGGCAAGGCCGCAAAAATCAAGGAGCAGCTTTAATACGAATCAAAAAAGACGCCGTCAGGCGTCTTTTTTGTATATCAGTACCCTGGCACCGGTGTGATTTTGGTTGATATTGCCGCGGACACGGGTGTATAATAATTTATTATTATTCGATTTCGGAAAGGTCCTGACAAAATGGAAAATGAAACTGCAAAAAAATCCGGCGCCAGAGGCGAAGTATACGACTGGATACAGTGCATAGTCACAGCTCTCGTATTCTGCGTGGTGCTGTTCGTATTTATAATCCGGCTTGTGGACGTGGTGGGTCCGTCCATGAATCCGACGCTGCAAAACGGCGACAAAATGCTGGTGTCAAACATGCTGTATACGCCAAAGCAGGGCGACATTGTCATTTTCAAAAAGACCGAGTTCAAAGACGAGGCCCTTGTGAAGCGCGTCATTGCCACTGCCGGTCAGACAATAGATATAGACTTCAACCGAGGTATCGTATACGTGGACGGCGCCGCCATGGATGAGCCGTATATTGCGGAGCCGACCACCAATCAGATCGATTTTGTCGGTCCCCAGACCGTGCCGGAGGGCTGCGTGTTCGTCATGGGCGATAACCGCAACAACTCCACCGACAGCCGCGATGCGCGCATTGGCATGGTAGATACCAGGCTTATAATCGGCAAGGTGTATTTTACCGCCTTCCCGTTTTCAGATTTCGGCAGCGTGTATAAGTGATGGATGCCGCAAAGGGTGAAAAAATGAATATCCAGTGGTACCCCGGACATATGACCAAGGCCCGCCGCATGATAGAGGACAACCTCAGGCAGGTGGACGTGGTTTGCGAGCTGCTGGACGCCAGAATTCCGTATGCAAGCCGCAATCCGGACATAGACGCCATAGCTGGGGCGAAGCCAAGGCTTATCATTCTTAATCGCTGCGATCTGGCTGACCCGGAGCTTACAAAGGAATGGAGCTCATATTACAGAAACAAGGGCTTTGCGGTACTGGAAACCGACGCAAAGACCGGCAGAGGCGTGAACGGCTTCGTGCCCGCCGTGCGGGAACTGCTTAAAGAGAAACTGGCGGCAAACGCCGCCAAGGGCCAGGCGGGAAGACCGCTGCGCATTATGATCCTGGGCATACCAAACGTGGGCAAGTCCACGTTTATCAACAAGGCCGCCCGCAGAAAGGCAGCGGCGGCCGGGGACAGACCCGGCGTGACCCGGGGCCGTCAGTGGATAAGCATCGACAGCGGCCTTAATTTGCTGGATACTCCGGGCATACTCTGGCCCCGCTTCGATTCCCAGGAGGTGGGGGAGATGCTGGCTGTGACCAACGCAATAAATCCCGATGTGCTGGACAAGGAGACCCTCGCCGCCAACTTCCTTCTGCGGCTGAGGGACATGTACCCCCAGGCAATCCGGGAAAGATACAAATTTGATCCTTCGCCGGACGCCGGCGGTTTTGATCTTCTCACTGAGACCGGCAGAAAGCGGGGTTTCCTCGTCTCCGGCGGTGAGGTGGATACAGAGCGCATGGCCAACGTGCTGCTGAACGAATATCACGAGGGCAAGCTGGGACGCATGACACTGGAGAGACCGCATGACTGAACTGTGGGAAAAGGAAAACAGCATACGCGCCGAGGGCTTTGCGGTTATATGCGGCGTGGACGAGGCTGGCCGCGGCCCGCTGGCGGGGCCGGTGTGTGCCGCCGCCGTCATCCTGCCGCAGAATGCTGAGATACCCTGGCTCAACGATTCCAAGAAGCTCTCTGAAAAGCGCAGGGAAGAGGTCTTTGACGAAATCGCCGACTGCGCCGTTTCCTTCGGCGTCGCCTTTGCTTCGGTGGAGGAAATTGAGAAGTTCAATATTCTCAACGCCACATTTATGGCCATGAACCGGGCCATAGCCGAGCTGGAGCCCGTGCCGGAGCTGGCGATAATAGACGGCAACAACGCCGCAGGCGTGAGATTTCCCAACAGAACAATAATAAAGGGCGACGGCTGCTGCGCCAGTATTGCGGCGGCGTCTGTTCTTGCCAAAGTCACCCGTGACAGATACATGTACGATATGGACGCGCTTTATCCGGAATACGGTTTCGCAAAGCACAAGGGCTATGGCACCGCCGCCCACTACGAGGCCCTGAGAAAGTACGGACCGTCGCCCATACACCGTATGAGTTTTTTGAGGAAGATGCACTGATGAATACGGCTCTTGCAGGCCGCTGGGGCGAGGCGAAAGCGGCGGAATACCTGAAAAAGCACGGCTGCAGTATCGTCGGTATGAATTACAGCTGCAGACTGGGAGAAATTGACGTTATTGCCGAGAACAGAGATTACGTGATTTTCTGCGAGGTAAAGCTGCGCAGGTCCGACCGCTTTGCCCAGGCAAGAGAGTTTGTGACGGCCGCCAAGCAGGACAGACTCCGCGCCACGGCGGCGGTGTGGCTATCTCAGAACGAAACGGAGAAGCAGCCCCGTTTCGACATAGTAGAGATATACGCCACAGACGGGCCGGACGAGAAGAATTACACAATAAACCACATAGAAAACGCTTTTGAGTGAGGTGCGGATAATGGAATATTTCAGCACGAGAGATGAAAGCCGCAGAGTTACGGCATCCCAGGCCATAGCGGGAGGGCTTGCCCCTGACGGCGGACTGTATGTGCCCTCAGAGCTTCCTAAACTGTCCCTGGACGAAATCAGGGAGCTTTGTGCGATGGATTATCGCGGCCGGGCCGCGCGCATTATTGCCAAATATATGCCGGAGTACTCCAACGAAGAGATTGGCTCCTTCGTAACCGCGGCATACGGCGGCAATTTTGACGATCCCGCCGTGGCGCCGCTGCGCTTTACAGACCCAGACACCGCCTTTCTGGAGCTGTGGCACGGTCCCACCTGCGCCTTTAAGGATATGGCGCTGCAGATCCTGCCGCATTTTCTCACTGCGTCGCTGAAAAAGTGCGGCGAGGAAAGACAGGTCTGCATTCTGGTGGCCACCAGCGGCGACACCGGCAAGGCCGCCCTGGAGGGCTTCGCCGATGTGCCGGGCACAAAGATTCTTGTGTTTTTCCCTAACGACGGCGTGTCAGACGTGCAGAAGCTGCAGATGGTCACCCAGTCGGGGAAAAACGTCATGGTATCCGCTGTTTACGGCAATTTCGACGATGCCCAGACCGGCGTGAAGAAAATCTTCGGAGACAGAGAGTTTGCCGATGTGCTTTCAAAACGGGGCTACTTCCTGTCGTCGGCCAATTCCATCAACTGGGGCAGACTTCTGCCGCAGATAGTGTATTATGTATCGGCTTATTGCGATTATGTAAACTCAAAGAACATAGCCCTTGGCGACGTAATCGACTTTGCGGTGCCGACCGGCAACTTCGGCGATATATTGGCAGGCTGGTATGCGAAAAAGATGGGACTGCCCGCCGGGCGGCTTATATGCTGCTCCAACTCCAATAACGTGCTGACGGACTTTTTGCACACCGGCACATATGACCGCAACAGAAAATTCTACACTACTATCTCTCCGTCAATGGATATACTCGTATCCTCGAATCTTGAGCGGCTGCTGTATGCCCTGTGCGGCAGCGACGCGCAGGTGTCAGGCTATATGAAGGAGCTCTCACAGACAGGAAAGTATTCTGTGGACAACTCAATAAAGGCCGCGCTGGCCGCGGATTTTGCCGCAGGGTTCTGCAGCGACAGGGAGACTAAGGCCGCCATCGGGCGTATGTATAAGGACATGGGCTACCTGATGGACACCCACACCGCCGTGGCTTACAGCGTGCTGGACGAGTACAGGAGCCTTATGATAAGAAAAACCCCCACCGTTGTGGTATCCACTGCAAGTCCTTTCAAGTTTTGCGACAGCGTTCTGTCCGCCCTTGGCCACGGCTCCGACGCTCCGGGTACTGAGCTTATCGGAGAGCTTGCCCGCGTAACCGGTCTTGCCGCGCCTACGCCGCTGGCCGGTCTTGCTCAGCGCCAGGTTCGGTTTACCGGCTGCGCCCAGAAGGACGCCCTTAAGCAGGTCGTTGACGAGTTTTTAAAGTAAAACACCGGCAGGGGGATTTGCTTTATTAAGTCCCCCTGCCAGACGTTTTCCGTGTTCAGCAGCTGCCGCGCTGGCAGAAGGTTGAGCAGTAGGTCTCGCCCTTGGTGCTGGCTTTTTCATTTTTGACCTTGATGCTTCCGGCGGTGCATCTGCAGTCGGTGGTGTTGTATTTGCAGCCGGTGACGTCGCAGGTTATGCCGTCAATATCGCTGCAGCAGGATTTTGCGTCGCTCATGTTCTATTCCTCCAGCCTGTAATTTGCCGTTTATCGGCACAATTAATATCTGAAATTTGCTTTGCATTATGCGGAGGGGCCATGTCTCTTTTTGCGATAGGAGATCTGCACCTGTCCCTGGGCGGTGAAAAGCCCATGGACGTATTCGGCGGCAGATGGCAGGATTACACGGAAAAAATAGTAAAGGGCTTCGGCGCTGTGGTAGGGGAAGAAGATACCACGGTGCTCTGCGGCGACCTGACCTGGGGCATGGACATGGACGCCACGCTGGAGGACTTTAAATTTATCCACAGGCTGCCGGGGAAAAAGATAATACTCAAGGGCAACCACGACTACTGGTGGTCTACGGCGTCCAAGGCCAAAAAATTCTTTGCGGAAAACCAAATTGACTCAATAGATATTCTTCACAATAATTTTTTTGAATATGAGGATATTGCCATCTGCGGCACCCGCGGCTGGTTCTATGAGGAGGAGAGAGGCGACGGCCACGACAAAAAGATCCTGGCCCGTGAGTGCCTCCGCCTTGAGGCATCGCTGAAAGCGGCTGGTGAACGTGAAAAATACGCTTTTTTGCACTATCCTCCCAAGTATCAGGGATATGAATGCCCGGAAATTCTGAAATTGCTCAGTGATTACAGCGTTAAAATGTGCTGCTACGGCCATATTCATTCCAAAGGCTGCGCTTCTGCTTTCAACGGCGAGCTGAACGGTACGGTATTCAGACTGGTATCGGCGGACTATCTGGACTTCGTGCCGGCCAAAATTTACTGATTTTCCCGGTATGCGGCAGATTTTCATTGATTTTGGTTTGATTATCTGCTAATATATTCTGGCGCGTGTCAGTGACAACAATTAGGAGGGTAAACCCAATGATCGTCAAAAATGTCGAGAAGAAAGAAAATAACAAGGCAACATTCCAGGTGGAAGTGGATTCCGCCGCTTTTGAGGCAGCCGTAAACAAGGCGTATCTCAAAAATAAGGACAGCATATATATCGCAGGCTTCCGCAAGGGCAAAGCGCCCCGCGCAATCATCGAGGGCATGTACGGCCCGGATGTGTTCTATAAGGACGCCATCGACCTTCTGGGGCCAGACGCGTTCAGCTACGGCATAGATGAGACAAAGTTTGAAATAGTCGGCAATCCCACCTTCGACGATGTGAACTTCGGCGACGACAAGGTGCTTACCTTTACCTTCACGGTGGAGCTCTACCCGGAAGCCACTCTGGGCCAGTATAAGGGCCTTGAGCTGGAGAGAGAAGTTCCTGAGGTCACAGACGAGCAGCTTGACGAGCAGCTTGAGACCGTGAGAAAGCGCAACGCCCGCATGGTGCCGGTTGAGCGCGAGGCCCGCATGGGCGACACCGCCAATATCGACTTCGACGGCTATCTCAACGGCGAGCGCTTCGACGGAGGCAAGGCCGAGGGTTACAGCCTGGAGCTGGGCTCCAACTCCTTCGTTCCCGGCTTTGAGGATCAGGTCGTCGGCATGAAGATCGGCGAGGAGAAGGATCTTAACGTTACCTTCCCCGAAAATTATACCGAAAGCCTTGCAGGCAAGGAAGTGGTGTTCAAGGTCAAGCTCAATGCGCTGACCGAAGCCCAGTATCCCGAGCTGGACGACGATTTTGCCAAGGACGTGTCCGAGTTCGATACCATTGCCGAGTACAAAGAGGACACAAAAAAGCAGATGCTGGATGCCGCAAAGGCGCAGTCTGAGAGCAGATACCGCAACGATCTTATGAAGATGGCTGCCGACAATATGACCGCTGAGATCCCCCAGGTCATGATCGAGGACAAGGTGACCGAGCTTGTGCGCAACTACGCGCAGAACTTCGGCGTACAGGCCAACGATATTCCCAGAGAAAAGCTGGTTGAGATGCTGGGCATAGATGACGAGGCCATGAACAACGCCATCCGCCCCGCAGCCGAGACCCAGGTCAGAGTCGACGTGATGCTTTCAGCCGTTGTCAAGGCGGAGGATATCCAGATCTCCGACGAGGAAGCCGACGAGTACATCGCCAAGATCGCCGCGGATTACGGCGGAAAGCCCGAGGACCTTATCAGATTCTTCGGCCGCGACTATATTGTTGCCGAGTACAAGAAGGAAAAGGCCGGAGACATCATCTTCAATTCCGCCAAGGATGTAAAGGGCAAGAAGCCTGCTGACGACGAGACCAAGGCTGATGAGACTGAGAAGAAGCCCGCAAAGAAGACCGCAAAGAAAGCGGACGAGGGCGAAGAGGCTGAGAAGAAGCCTGCCAAGAAGACTGCAAAGAAGGCGGCCGAAGGCGAAGAGGACGAGAAGAAGCCCACCAAAAAGACCGCAAAAAAGGCTGAGGACAAAGCAGAATAATTTTTACCGGATAAGGATATGCTTTCCTGGAAGCCCGTACGATTTGAAAAGGAGAGTTAAAATCAATGAGTTTGGTTCCATATGTTGTTGAGCAAACCAGCCGCGGCGAACGCTCATATGATATTTTTTCCAGACTTCTCAATGACCGCATCGTTATGCTGTCTGAAGAGGTCAACGACACCACGGCCAGCCTTATCGTGGCACAGCTTCTGTATCTTGAGGCTCAGGATCCCGACAAGGACATACAGTTTTATATTAACTCACCCGGCGGAAGTGTCACCTCCGGCATGGCTATTTATGACACCATGCAGTACATCAAGCCCGACGTTTCCACCATCTGCATCGGCATGGCGGCGTCAATGGGCGCGTTTCTGCTGTCGTCCGGCGCCAAAGGCAAGCGCATAGCGCTGCCCAACGCCGAGATCATGATCCACCAGCCCTCCGGCGGCAGCCAGGGCCAGTGCACCGACATCCAGATACAGGCGGAGCAGATCCTGAAGATAAAGCAGCGCTTAAACAAGATCCTGGCGGAGAACACGGGAAAGACCGTTGGGGAGATCGAAATGGACTGCGAGCGCGATCATTTCATGGACGCAGAAGAGGCAAAAACCTACGGACTTATAGACAAAGTCATTTACAAACGGTGATTTACGGTTTATTATGGGGGAACAATAGGTTCCCCCATAGTTCGTAAAATAGGCTATTTTATTCAGGCGGGAGTATTTCAGAGGTATTTTATGGCGAAGATGGATGACAGAAAAAGTATTAAGTGTTCGTTTTGCGGCAAGCCGCAGTCACTGGTAAACCGGCTCATAGCCGGCAACGGCTCGTACATCTGCGACGAGTGCGTGCGTCTTTGCATGAGCATCATCGAGGAGGGCTACGAGCCCACCATCGAGGGCGCCAACGGCGAGTCCATGAGCTTCGACGACCTGCCGAAGCCGTCGGACATCAGAAAAAATCTGGACGATTACGTTATCGGGCAGGACAGAGCCAAGGTGGTGCTGTCAGTGGCCGTGTATAATCACTATAAACGCATTCTCCACGGCTCCGACAACGATGTGGAGCTGCAGAAATCCAATATACTTCTCATCGGCCCCACCGGCAGCGGCAAGACGTTGTTTGCCCAGACCATGGCCAAGATGCTGGATGTGCCCTTTGCCATCGCTGACGCCACAACGCTTACAGAGGCAGGCTACGTCGGCGAGGATGTGGAAAACATTCTGCTGAAGCTGCTCCAGGCAGCGGATTTCGATGTGGAAAAGGCCGAAAAGGGCATAATCTACATCGACGAGATAGATAAGATAGCCCGCAAGAGCGAAAATACGTCAATCACCCGAGACGTTTCCGGTGAGGGCGTGCAGCAGGCGCTTTTGAAGCTCCTGGAGGGCACCGTGGCCAACGTTCCGCCCCAGGGCGGCCGCAAGCACCCACATCAGGAGTTCATCCAGGTAAACACCACCAACATACTCTTTATCTGCGGCGGAGCATTCGACGGACTGGACAAGATAATCGAAAAGCGCATGGATAAAAAGTCCATGGGCTTTGAGGCCGACATCAAGAGCAGCACAGAGCGGGACGTGGGCGAGCTTTTCTCCCATGTACAGCAGCATGATCTGCTGAAGTTCGGCATAATCCCGGAGCTTATCGGCCGCCTTCCCGTGGTGGCATCCCTGAACTCGCTGCAGAGAGATGATCTCGTCCGCATACTGACCGAACCGAAGAACGCCATGAGCAAGCAGTATAAGGTGCTCATGAGCTATGACGGAGTGGACCTTGAATATGAGCCCGGCGCGCTGGAAGCCATCGCCGACAAGGCTATTGATATGAAGATCGGCGCCCGCGGCTTGAGGAGCGTTATGGAAGGCGTCATGACCGACGTCATGTACAATGTGCCGTCTGATAAGAGCATTGAAAAAGTAGTCATTACCGCCGATTCCGTAAAAAATGGCACAAGCCCCATGATCGTGCGCAAGAAGAAAAAGGAAGAGAGCGTTTCTTAATAACAAGGGCGGGGCTTATGGCCCCGCCTTAACTTTTTGAACTGTGGTATATTCTACATGCTGCGCGCTTGCCCGGTGCTATAATCATGATACGACCAAAATGCGAGAGTTATCTCTCCGGAAAGGAGATATTAAATAATGTCTGAAAATACCAACACAAACAACACCCGAGGACTGCCCATGCTGGCCCTGAGAGGCCTGACCGCCTTTCCCGGGATGCTTCTGACTTTCGATATTGAGCGGCCGATGTCCATGTCTGCTCTAAACTTCGCCATGGGCGCGGATCAGAACATATTTCTCGTCACCCAGAAGGATGTGGCGAAGGACATACCGGAAGCGGGAGACCTTTATGAGATAGGAACGGTCTGCCGGGTGCGTCAGCAGCTGCGCCAGCCTAACGGAACCTCGGCCAGAGTGATGGTGGAGGGCCTTTATCGCGGCCGTATGGTGCAGGTGATGACTGATTCTCCCAGCTTCTACGCAGAGGTGGAAAAGCTGCCTGATCTGCCCGAGAGAGTGAGCGACGCCCGCAGGGAGGCCCTGGTACGCAGCTGCCTCACCTCGTTTGAGGAATATGTTCGCATGAGCGATAATACTCCGCCGGAGATAGTGCTGAACATTCTGTCCAGCACGGACGCCGGTTATGTGGCGGATTTTATCGCCAACACAGTACACTTCAAGTATCAGGACAAGCAGCTGCTTCTTGAGGAGCTGCATCCGGCGAGAAGACTTGCCATGCTGCACAAGATGCTCAACGGCGAGCTGAACGTACTCACTATTGAGCAGGAGCTGGGCGAGTCAACCAACGAGCAGATGAACAAAAACCAGCGCGAGTACTACCTGCGTGAGGAAATGAAGATAATTCAGCAGGAGCTGGGCGACGGCGAAGACACCATCGACGATGTGGGAGAATACAAAAAGAAGGTGCTCGCCCTAAATCTTGAGGATAAAGATACCGAGGAAAAACTTCTTAAAGAGGTCAGAAGTCTTGCAAAGCAGCCCTTCGGCTCCGCCGAGGCTGCAGTTATCAGAAATTATCTGGATGCCTGCCTGTCCCTGCCATGGAACGAAAAAACAGACGAGACAATTGACATACCCCGCGCCCGCAAAATGCTGGACGAGGATCACTACGGCCTGGAGAAGGTAAAGGAGCGCATAATCGAATATCTGGCCGTGCGCCAGCTCTCTCCGGATATAAAGGGTGGGCTAATATGCCTGGTCGGACCTCCGGGCACCGGCAAGACCAGTATCGCCATGTCCATTGCCCGTGCAACAAACCGCAGGCTCGTACGCATATCCCTGGGCGGCATACATGACGAGGCCGAGATACGCGGCCACCGCAAAACATATATTGGCGCCATGCCCGGCCGAATAATGACAGGAATAATCCAGGCTAAAAGCTCAAATCCGCTGATAGTGCTGGATGAGATCGACAAGCTGGGCTCCGATTATCGGGGCGACCCCTCCGCCGCGCTGCTGGAGGCGCTGGACGGGGAACAGAACAGCGCATTCCGCGACCATTTTCTGGAGATACCGTGGGATCTCTCCAAGGTGTTCTTCATTACCACAGCCAACACCACCGAGACCATCCCAAGAGCGCTTCTTGACCGAATGGAGGTAATAGAGCTCTCCAGCTATACTGATGAGGAAAAGCTTCAGATAGCGAAGCAGCATCTGCTGCCGAAGCAGCGCAAAAAGCACGGATTGAAGGCTTCACAGCTGAAAGTGGGGGACGACGCCATACGCAGCATCATTTCCCTCTACACCAGAGAATCAGGCGTCCGCGTGCTGGAGAGAGAGCTGGCATCCATATGCCGCAGGGCGGCCACAGGCGTTGCCGAGAGCAGATTCAAATCCATGACCGTACAGACGAAGAATCTTGAAGAGTTGCTCGGTGTGGCGAAATTCAAGCCGGATCCGGCGCATGAGGCAAACGAGGTCGGACTTGTCCGCGGCCTTGCCTGGACTCAGGTGGGCGGAGAGGTTTTGGACGTGGAGGTCGCCGTTGTGGACGGCACCGGCAAGCTGGAGCTTACAGGCAACCTGGGCGACGTGATGAAGGAATCCGCCCGTGCCGCGGTGACATATATACGCAGCAGGGCTGACGTACTGGGCATTGATCCGGAATTTTACAAAAACAAGGATATACACATCCACTTTCCCGAAGGCGCCGTGCCAAAGGACGGACCATCCGCCGGCATTACCATCTGCATCGCGCTTATCTCCGCACTCACGGGAATTCCGGCCCGGCGCGATATTGCCATGACAGGCGAGATAACCCTGCGCGGCCGCATACTCCCCATAGGCGGACTGCGGGAAAAGACCATGGCCGCCCTTAGAAACGGCGTGAACACCGTTATAATACCCGCCGACAACGAGCCGGATCTGAAGGAGATAGACCAGAATGTGCGCCGTGCGCTGAACTTCGTCACCACCGATCACGTGGACAAGATCGTTGACGTGGCGCTGGCCGGAAGACCGGGTAAAAGCGCAGATATGAACATAGTCATACCGCCGTCCGAAAAGCCGGGCAGCGGCGCGGGGATAAGGCAGTGATATGGCAGGACTGAACCTGAACAACGCTGAATTTATCAAATCAGCTGCTTCACCTGACGGATTTATAAAGGACAGGCTGCCGTCGATCGTTTTTGCAGGAAAATCAAACGTGGGCAAATCCTCGGTGATTAACCGGCTGCTCAACCGGAAAAACTTTGCCCGGGTGGGTGAGGCTCCGGGAAAAACCATACACGTCAATTATTTTCTCATCGACGGCAGAGCCTATTTTGTGGATCTGCCTGGCTACGGCTATGCCAAGGTGCCTCAGGCTGAGAAAGAGCGCTGGAGCCGGCTCATGGAGGAGTATTTTCAAGCGCCGGAGCGGGTTACTCTGGGCGTGATGATAGTTGATTCCCGCCACAAGCCAACTGCCGACGATGTGACCATGTGCTCCTGGTTCAAAAGCACCGGACGAGCGCTGGTGATAGTGGCGAACAAGTGCGATAAGCTTAAAAACAGCGAGATAGAGCCTAACATGGACATTATCCGCTGTGCGCTGGAGCTGGACGACGCGGTGCCGCTGCTGCCTTTTTCCGCAGAAAAAGGTACCGGCCGGGACAAACTGCTGACAGAGATAGCAAGAATGATATAAATACAGGTACAGAGTCCGCTTTTTGGGCGGACTCTGTACTTGTATTTGTTTGAAATCTTTGATACAATCAAAAAATGTTATGGAGGTGACCGGTCACGGGCACAATAAAAACCATATGGGACGGGCTGGACTGGTCATACCTTACGGATATGATAACGGCGGTGATCCCGGCGCTCATTTGCATCACTCTCCACGAGGTGAGCCACGGCTATGTGGCATACCTTCAGGGCGACAATACGGCAAAGGATAAGGGCAGACTGTCGCTGAATCCCATAAAGCACATCGACGTTATGGGCCTTCTGATGATGATAGTATTCAAAGTGGGCTGGGCAAAGCCGGTTCCGGTGAATATGTATAACTTTAAAAACCCCAAAAAGGGGATGGCGGTCACAGCCTTGGCGGGCCCTGTATCCAACATTCTGATCAGCATACTGTTCCTTTTTATTTACGGAATACTGTATAAGCCGTTTAATTCGGGCAGCGCCGCTGAACAGACCGTTCTGAAAATGGTGGAACTAACCGCTTACCTCAGTCTGGGCCTCGCCGTATTCAACATCATCCCTATTCCGCCCCTCGACGGTTCCAAGGTGCTGTTCTCGCTTTTGAGCGACAAGAGCTATTACAAGCTGATGCGCTACGAGCGCTACGGCATGCTGGCTCTGCTGGCGCTGGTGGCGACAGGAGTTCTGGGCAGACCGCTGAACACGGCAATCAGCTACTGCTATGACAAGATGTTTTTTATTGCCCAGTTTGGTTACGATTTAGTCTCTGGGGGCGTTTGATGGAAGATCCCACTTATCATCTCGAAGGCATTATTAAGACAAAAGAGGAAATGCAGGACTTCGAGGGGCCGCTGAGTCTTATCCTGCTCCTGCTTTCAAAAAATAAGATTGAGATCCGGGATATTAAAATATCCGAAATACTGGATCAGTATCTTGCGTACCTTCAGCAGATGGAGAGCATGGATCTGGACGTGGCCAGCGAGTTCGTCCAGATGGCCTCACATCTGCTGTATATCAAGACCAAGACACTGCTGGCCGGCGAGGAAGAAGTATCCGAGCTGGAGCTTCTGATGCAGTCGCTGGAGCAGCTGAAATCAAAGGATGCTTTCTCATCCATTCAAAAGCTGCTGCCGGAGCTGAGGCAGGCGGCAGAGGATGGGATGCTGTATTACGACAAGCTGCCTGAGCCAATAAGACTGTCCAAGCGCATATATGAATATCGTCATGAGCCTGCAGATCTGCTGAGAGCCCTGATGGATGTCTACTCCAGGGGCGGTAAGACCCCGGATCTTAAGGAGCTTGCCGTGGCAGCGCCGCAGAGGATACCGTACGGTGTGCGGGAAAAGAGCAGAGAACTGATAAACATTCTTAAAAAAGACAAAAAAGTGCCGCTGAACGGCCTTTACATGCGCTGCCGCAGCCGCTCCGAAGTGGTGGCGACGTTTATATCGATTCTGGAACTGTGCAGCATGGGAAGCCTGCAGATTGAAAGCGACGGCGGCGAGTACAGTGTTTCCTTCTCCGGCGGAGATACCGATGAAATACTTGACAGGATAATCGAGTAAATGGATGAAAATAAGCTCAAAAGTACAATAGAGGCCATACTCTTCGCCTCAGGCGACCCAGTACCGGCCCAGCGAATATCGCTGGTGCTTGGCGTGCCTGAGGAGGACGTATACGCGGCGGCTGACGCTCTTGCCGCAGAATATTCGGACGGCGAGCGAGGCATAAGGCTTTTAAAGCTTGAGGACAAGCTGCAGCTATGCTCCGCGCCGGACTTCGCCCAGACAGTTATAAAGGTAATGGAACGGCGGCGCCCCCCGATGCTGTCCCAGCCCGCTCTGGAGGCGTTGGCCATCACGGCCTATTTCCAGCCAGTGACAAGGGCGTACATCGATCAGGTGCGGGGTGTGGACAGCTCCTACACAGTCAGTGTGCTTCTTGACAGAGGGCTTATTGAGCGCTGCGGCACCTTGGAGGCTCCCGGCAGACCGGCGCTTTACAGGACCACGGACGTTTTCCTGCGCACCATGGGAATTAGCAGCCTGAAGGAGCTTCCGGAGCTGCCCGACTGCAGCTCTTCCGATGGTCTTGAAAAATTGCAGATGGCGATAGACGCGTATTCCAACGCTGACGACGGTCAGCTTACAATAGACGAAATGGCGGACGCCTCCGCCGGGGAGTGATGCGATTGACCGCGCTTATAATAATAGGCGCCATAGTGCTTGTTATCTTCCTCATAAACCTTATTCCTGTGGGGGTTGACCTGCGATACGCGGACAATGTGCTGACCGTGTACGCCAAGGCGGACGGGAAGCTGATACAGCTGGTGCCGAAACCAGAAAAGAAACCGAAAAAAGAGAAAAAGTCAAAAAAGGAAAAGAAGAAAAAAGTTGAGGAACCCGAGGAGGAAAAGCCCAAGGAGGACAAGCTAAAAAAACTGGCCGAGGGCGGAGTCACAAAGGAAGAGATCGTTTCGCTGCTTAAGGTCGTGCTAAGTGCCGCCGGAAAATTCCGCAGGAAGCTTTATGTAAGGACTTTCAAATTCTGGTTTGTTTCCTCGGACCCCGATCCGTACACGGCGGTTATGACCTACAATTACGTGAACGACGCGCTGTGCGGTCTGGGTACTGTTGCCGATCAGAGCCTGCGCTTCGGCAAGTGCGACGTGCGAACGGCTGTGGATTTCGATGTGGGCGTCCCGTTTATAGAGGCACAGATAGCCGTCACCATCAGAATAGGTCAAATTGTGGGAATAGGCATTTCGGCCGGCATAGCCGCGCTGAAGATAATAAGAAAACGCAAAAAGAGAATAAAAAAGCTTGCCGGTAATGAGCTTGCCGCATAAAGAAAGGATGGATGGCAGATGGATAACAGCAATCTTGGAAACCTGATGGAAACCACAATGCAGAACATCAAAAACATGGTGGACGTTAATACGGTGGTGGGCGATCCCATCTTTACCCCGGATGGCATCACCCTGGTTCCCGTGTCCCGCGTCAGCTTCGGCTTCGGCGGCGGCGGCGCTGAGTTCGCCCAGTCAAAGGGATACGGCGGCGGCACCGGCTGCGGCGTCAGAGTGGAGCCGATAGGCTTCCTCGTGGTGAAGGACGGAAACGTCCGCATGCTCAATGTCATTCCGCCTGCAAATACTACAGTTGACCGCATTATCGATATGGTGCCAGGTATCGTCGACAAGGTGGACGGCATGATCGACAAGATAAAGGAAGACAAGGAAGACAAATAAAAATCGTTTCAGCTGTCAATAATAAGCACTGCCCGCAATATGTTTCTGGGTGGTGCTTATTACATGAAAAGAATTTTCACGGTACTTATTGTCATGTCAATGCTGCTGATGAGCGTGAGCATCCGGGCTTCGGCTCTGCCGGCGGCCCCCGATATATCCGCCCGCAGCTGCATTCTTATACACTGCGGCGACGGCAGGGTGCTGTACGAGAAAAACGCCGACGCTAATATGCTCATCGCCAGCACGACCCAAATCATGACGGCGATAGTGGTAATTAAAAATTGCAGCATGTCAGACAGGGTCGTTATAAAGCCCGGCTGGTGCGGGGCGGAGGGCTCGTCCATGTACCTAAAAGCCGGGCAGAGCTATACGGTGGAGCAGCTTTTGACAGGCATGATGCTGGTATCAGGGAACGACGCCGCAGTGGCGCTGGCCTGTTATACCGCAGGAAGCGTAGTCAAGTTTGCAAAGCTAATGAACAGCAAGGCTCAAGAACTGGGCATGACGGGCTCATCCTTTAAAAATCCCAACGGACTTGACGAGAAGGGTCATTATTCCACGGCAGGTGATATGGCAAAGCTGACGCAGTACTGTATGCAAAACCAGGCGTTTCGCAGTATAGTTTCCCAAAAAAGCGCGGATATCGGCGGCAGGATCCTGGTAAACCACAATAAGCTTCTGTGGTCGCTGAAGGGCTGTATCGGCGTTAAGACGGGTTATACCATGGCCTGCGGGCGGCTTCTCGTATCATGCTGCGAGCGTGACGGTACGCGTTTGGTATGCGTGACGCTGTCGGATCCCAACGACTGGACAGACCATACGGCGCTGTATGAGTGGGCCTTCCGGAATTACGGCTACAAAAAAGTGATCAGCCGCAATATGACCCTGTCGCTGCCGGTGGTATCAGGGACTGAGACTGCGGTAACCGTGTCCCCGGATAGAGATATACGGCTTTTTCTTCCGGCAGACGCGGATATCTGCTACCGGGTTGATTTGCCCCGCTTCGTGTTCGGCGGAATAGAAAAGGGCGAGGACGCAGGGGAGCTTGCGGTTTTATCCGGAGACAGAGAGCTTGCATCCGCGAAGCTCATATACGACATGACGGTACTGACCGAAAGAACTGTGAAGGTCGGCGCATGGAACGCCTTGACAAAGCTTTGGTAATTATAATGACAGGAGACAGCGATGGCAGATAGGATACAGAAGATAATTTCCGCCCGCGGCGTGGCTTCGCGCCGGGCGGCGGAGAAGATGATAGAGGACGGCAGGGTAACGATAAACGGCGCCCAGGCCCTGCTCGGACAGACGGCTGATGAAGACGCGGACATGATATGCGTTGACGGCGCGCCTTTGCCGCCGCCGCCGGAGAAAATGTACATAATGCTCAACAAACCCAAGGGCTATGTTACAACACTGTCCGATGAAAAGGGCCGCAGGGACGTTTCGGAACTGGTTAAGGACGCCGGTACCAGACTCTACCCCGTGGGCAGACTGGATCTCAATTCCGAAGGGCTTCTGATAATGACCAACGACGGCGATATGGCAAACCGTCTGATGCACCCGTCCCACAGCGTAAAGAAAACATACCATACCTGGGTGAGAGGCACAAATATCAAAGCCTCCGCAGTAAAAATGTCCGGACCTATGGAGATAGACGGCTATACAATTCGAACAGCGCATGTAGAAATTTTAGATGAGGATGAAAACGGCGCGCTGCTGTCAGTGACGATAGGAGAGGGCAGAAACCGTCAGGTAAGGAAGATGTGCGAGCAGGCTGGACTGTATGTGACGCGTCTAAAGCGCGTACGTGAGGGCGGCATTGAGCTTGGTGAACTTAAGCCGGGAGCCTGGCGGTGCCTGACAGATGAAGAACTGCAAAAATTATTCGAATCCTGCGGCATTTCATAAATCCTGCGATATTTCTGGTAAAATCCTGCTTAAATGCAGGATTTTATTTTGCAAATTGCAAAACAGTGTTGCATTTCACTGATAATGCAAGTAAAATGGCATCATCCTAACTGAACCGAGATGAAAGATGTGGAAAAAGACATACTGTCGGTACTCTCTCAGGGCAATGCGGGATTTTCAAAAGGACAGCGTCAGATCGCAAAATATATCACCGACAACTATGACAAGGCGGCCTTTATGACGGCCGGCAGACTGGGCAAGGTAGTCGGAATAAGTGAATCCACAGTGGTGCGCTTTGCGGCGGAGCTTGGCTACGACGGCTACCCGGAGATGCGCAAGGCCATGCAGGAAATGATACGCAGCCGGCTGACCTCCGTGCAGCGCATAGAAGTTGCCCGGCGCATGATAGATGAGCGGGACATAATGAAAACAGTCATATCAGCGGATATGGACAAGCTGCAGGCCACACTGGACGAGCTTGATCAGGATAGCTTTGACAAGGTGGTGGACGCCATAATGCAGGCAAAAAATGTTTACATTGTCGGTATGCGTACCTCCACGTCGCTGGCGTCGTTCCTGGGACTGTATCTCAACCTTCTGCGGGAGGGCGTATACGTCGTGCGCGACACTGCCGCCAGCGAGGTGTTCGAGCAGCTGATACGCATAAAGCAGGGAGACCTTTTTATCGGAATAAGCTTTCCACGCTATTCAAAGCATACCGTGGACGCCATGATGTTTGCAAAAAGCCGCGGAGTGACGACTGTGGGAATCACTGACGGCCCAGGATCTCCGGTGAGCGGCATCGCCGATGTGACACTGTTTGCCAAAAGCGACATGGTGTCGTTCCTGGATTCGCTGGTAGCCCCCATGAGCCTTATCAACGCTCTCATCGTCGCAGTGGGCTCGCGTTCCAGCGACAATGTTTCCGATACCTTCAAGCAGCTTGAAAATATTTGGACGGAGCATGACGTATATGAACCGGCTGAGCGCTGACGCGGTGGTGATCGGCGGCGGCGCCGCCGGCCTTATGTGCGCCTGCACAGCAGCGGAGCGGGGACGGAGCGTTATTATTCTGGAGCCCAACCGCGATCTTGGGCGGAAGCTGCGCATAACCGGCAAGGGCCGCTGCAATTTGACAAACAACTGCGATATAAAAACGATAATGGCCAACATTCCCGGCGACGGGCGATTTCTCTACAGCGCGCTGACGGCATTCCCGCCTGAAAAGGTCATGGAGACGTTTGAGGGCATGGGCGTACCGCTGAAGACAGAGCGGGGGAACAGAGTTTTTCCCGTGTCAGATAACGCGAACGACATTGCCGGTGCACTCTCCGACCGGGCACACAGACTTGGCGTGCGGGTGATACGTTCAAAGGCCAAAAAAATTATGGTCTCTGACGGCGCCGTAACAGGCGTTGAGACGGAATCCGGCGTGATAGACTGCGCCGCCGCGGCTGTCTGCACGGGCGGACTTTCATACCCGCTGACCGGCACAACCGGTGACGGCTATCGCATGGCCCGCGAGCTGGGGCACACCGTTACGCCGAGAAGGGCGTCGCTGGTGCCGCTGGTGAGCGGGGACGACTGGTGCGCGGAAATGCAGGGCTTTTCGCTGAAAAACGTTACCCTGTCCGCATACGAGAACGACAGGCTTGTTTATGAAGAACTGGGCGAGATGATATTCACCCATTTCGGGGTATCGGGGCCCTTGGTGCTTTCAGCCAGTGCCCATATGCGCTCCTTCGGCACCGCGAAGTACCGGCTTGCCATCGACCTGAAGCCGGCGCTGGACGAAAAAAAGCTGGACGCGCGCATATTGCGCGACTTTGAAAAGTACTGCAACAGAGCCTTTAAAAATTCGCTGGACGACCTGGCCGGCAGGTCTATGATACCGGTTCTGGTGCGCCTTTCCGGTATCCCGGAGGACACGCCGGTGAATTCCGTGACCCACGAACAGCGTATGGATCTTTTAAGGCTTTTCAAGGCCTTACCGGTATCCGTTTCCGGCACCCGCCCAATAGACGAGGCGATAGTGACCTCAGGAGGGGTGCTCACAAAAGAAATTAACCCGCGCACAATGGAATCCAAGCTTGTGAGCGGAGCATATTTTGCCGGCGAGGTGCTGGATCTGGACGCCTACACGGGCGGCTTCAATCTGCAGATCGCCTGGTCTACCGGCCGTGCAGCCGGAAATTCTATATAAGGATGTAACTTATGAACGGACACATTGCCATAGCGATCGACGGCCCGTCCGGGGCTGGCAAGAGCACAATCGCCAGAGCGGCAGCAAAAAAATTCGGCTTTATCTATGTTGATACCGGGGCAATCTACCGCACGGTGGGACTGGCGGCCAACAGGGCCGATATCGACCGCAAAGACGAGAAAGCGGTGTCGGCAATACTGCCGGATATGCACATTGAGATGAAATACTCCGAGGACGGAGTGCAGAGAATGTTTTTAAACGGCGAGGACGTGTCTGAAAACATTCGTCTTCCTGATATTTCGCTTGCCGCATCCGACGTGTCGGCGCTGCCGGCTGTGCGGGCGTTCCTCATGGATATGCAGCGCTCTATGGCGGAAAAACACGACGTCATTATGGACGGGCGCGATATCGGCACTGTGGTGCTGCCGGATGCGGAGTTAAAGATTTTTTTGACGGCTTCCATAGAGGACAGAGCTTACAGACGATATCAGGAGCTTATCGCAAAGGGCGTCAGGACCTGCTACGAAAGCGTTATAAGCGATATGGAGAATAGAGACATGCAGGACTCCGGCAGGGCTACGGCGCCGCTGAAGGCCGCTGACGACGCCGTGATTATAGATACAAGCGGAAACACCCTGGAGAAGAGCATAGACATCATATGCGGACTTGTTGCGCAGCGGCTGGAGAAAATCAATGGATAAATTTGTCGTTGCAGAAAGCGCCGGTTTCTGTTTCGGCGTCAGTCGCTCTGTGAAAATGGCCGATGAGCTTATTGAGCAGGGGGGAGACTGCTTCTGCCTGGGTCAGCTCATACACAACGACGACGTTGTGAATGACCTTGAAAAACGCGGCCTGCATGTTATCGACACGCCGGAGGAACTACCGGACGGCGGACGTGTTATAATTCGCTCTCACGGAGTTTCCAGCGATATATACGGAAGACTCAGCAAAAAAAGCGCCGTGATATTCGACGCCACCTGTCCGAAGGTACTGCGGATACACAAACTGGTCCGTGAGGCAACCGAAGAAGGCAGATTCGTAGTGATCATCGGCATGAAGCACCACCCGGAGGTGGAAGCGATAGAGGGCTGGTGCGGCGGGCACACAGTGGCTGAGAACGCAGCCGAGCTCGCCGATTTTTTAGACAACTCGCCGGACGTTTTGGACAAACCGCTTACCATGGTGGTGCAAACTACCCAGACCCATAGCAATTTTTCCGAATGTACAATTCTATTAAAAAAAAGATGTACAAATTCGAAAATATTTGATACAATATGTGATGCTACGTCCACACGACAGCAGGAAGCATCCCAAATGGCATCCGAGTGCGACGCAATGGTGGTTATAGGCGGAAAACACAGCGCGAACAGCATACATCTGGCACAGATATGCCGTGAACGCTGCCCAATCGTCCAGTTTGTTTCAAACGCGGATGAGTTGGATATGGATCAGCTTAAAACTGCCGGAACGGTCGGAGTCACAGCAGGAGCGTCGGCACCCGCGTGGATAATTAAGGAGGTAAGTAATAAGATGAGTGACGAGATCAAGACTGAGGAGACTGCCCAGACCCCTGTTGCCGCGGAGACCAGTGCGGCGAGCGAGAATGAAAAATCTTTTGATGAAATGCTGGAGGAGTCCCTCAAGACTATATATAATGGAGATACGGTGACAGGCACTGTCGTTGCCATTACGCCGACGGAAATCAACGTCGACCTTGGCATAAAGTATTCCGGCTTCATCCCCACCACCGAGTTTACCGACGACGGCATCAAGGTTGAGGACGCCGTCAAAATTGGCGACCCCATACAGACAGTAGTCGTCAGAGTAAACGACGTTGAGGGCACCGTACAGCTTTCCAAGAAGCGCCTTGACGCCGCCAAGAGCTGGACCGATATTGAAGATGCCTCCGAAAACGGCAATGTTGTTGAAGGCACAGTGGTAGAGGAGAACAAGGGCGGCATCGTCGTCAACGTCAAGGGCGCCCGCGTGTTCGTGCCCGCATCTCAGTCCGGCCAGCCCAGAGAGGCCGACCTGAGCCAGATGATCAAGCAGAAGGTACGCCTTGTTGTTACCGAAGTCAATCGCAGCCGCAAGCGCGTTGTCGGCTCCATAAGCCGCGTTAACCAGGCGGAGCGCCGCGCAGCGGCCGAGTCTGTCTGGAACGACATCGAGGTCGGAAAAAAATACAAGGGCACCGTCAAGTCCATGACAAGCTACGGCGCGTTCGTGGATATCGGCGGCATAGACGGCATGGTGCATGTATCCGAGATCAGCTGGACCCGCATCAAGCAGCCCTCTGATGTCCTCAGCGTAGGCGATGAGATCGAAGTTTATGTTATAAGCTTCGACAAGGACAAGCGCAAGATTTCCCTCGGCTACAAGGATCCCGAGGCAAACCCCTGGAAGGTGTTTACTGATAAATACAGCGTGGGCGACGTTGCTTCCGTCAAGATAGTCAAACTGATGCCCTTCGGCGCTTTTGCTGAGGTTGTGCCGGGCGTTGACGGTCTTATACATATCTCTCAGATAGCCAACCGCCGCATCGGCAAGCCTGATGAGGTCCTCACTGTCGGCGACGAGGTGGAGGCAAAGATTACCGCCATCGACAACGACAAGCAGAAGATCTCCCTGTCCATCCGTGCTTTGTCCGAGCCGGAACCGGCTCCCAAGGCTGAGGAAGGCGAGGCACACGAGTCCCACAGCGAGCCCGAAGCAGACGCTCTGGTTTATGAGGTATCTTCCAGCGGTGAAGCCACCGGAAACGCCCCCGAGACCGAGGAAAAATCTGAAGACTGAGCTGATAATTACAAAAAGTAATTGCCCGCCGTGAAAAGCGACGGGCAATTTTTTTGACACTTGATTAATTTCATTACATTGTGTATAATATAAACATGTAATGATCTGGAAGCTGCGGAAACTTTATGGGAGGTTTTATTTTTGTATAACGTCGGCGACAGGGTGGTTCATCCCCTGCACGGTGCATGTATGATCGATAATATTATTACGAAAAGCTCAGACGGCAGAGACAAGGCCTATTACATTCTTCGATTCCCGTCTGGCGATATGTCGCTTATGCTGCCGGCGGACAAATGCGACGAGGTGGGTGTAAGGCCGATTATAGGCAGACTTGCCGCCCAGAAAATTCTTAAATCTTTTCCCGGGCTTGCCGTTGCTGCCGGTGACCAGAACTGGAATAAACGCTACCGCGACAACATGGCCCGCATCAGAAGCGGAGACCCTATGGAGGTCGCTTCAGTTGTAAAAAGCCTCATGTCCAGAGAGGCTCTGCGCGGCCTTTCCACAGGCGAGCGCAGAATGCTGCATTTTGCCAAGGATATTCTTATTTCTGAGATGACGCTTTCAATGGATGTGCCGGAGGAAGAGATAGAAAACCAGCTCGTACTTGCAGTCAGCTGAATATTGTGATTAAATAGTGACGGCGGGAACTTCCCGCCGCCCTATCTTTATACAGGGGTGATTCATATGTCTTTCCTCAGAAAATTCATAAGAAACAAAGAACCTGCAATTCCTTTTTGCTCTGCTGTTATCGTTGCGGCCGGGAGCTCGGAACGCATGGGATACGACAAGCTGCGGGCGGAGCTCTTGGGCGTTCCGGTGATTGTCCGCACTATCTCGGCTTTTGAGAACGCGCCGTGCATAAGGGAAATTATCGTTGTTACACGCAGCGACAGCGTGGCGGACATGGCCGATGTGTGCAGACAGAACGGATTTTCAAAGGTCACCAAAGTCATATGCGGAGGAGATACAAGGGCTCAGTCGTCCCTGGCGGGAGTGTGCGAGGTCAATCCGCGGGCAAAGCTCGTCGCCATACACGACGGCGCAAGACCGTTGGTAACTGAGAGCGTTATTACCAACACTGTCGTTTCCGCCGCTGAAAAAATGGCTGTAGCTCCGGCTGTTAAACCCACGGATACAGTCAAGATCACAGATAAGGACGGCATGGTCGTCGAGACTCTGGACAGGGAACGGGCGGTCATGATGCAGACCCCCCAGGTTTTCAACGCGGATCTAATCAAGGGCGCACTGACCAGAGCGGCTGAAGACGGCGCCGTTATCACCGATGACTGCGCCGCAGTGGAAGCAATCGGTATGAATGTATTCGTCATTGAGGGCGACAGGGACAACATTAAGCTCACGACCCCCATGGATATGCTCATTGCAGAAAAAATACTTAAGGACCGAGGCGGGGACAGATGAGAATCGGCCACGGATACGATGTCCACCGGCTGGCCTCCGGACGAAAGCTGATACTTGGCGGAGCGGAGATACCGTATGACAAGGGGCTTGAAGGCCATTCCGACGCCGATGTACTGACTCACGCGCTGATGGATGCTCTGCTGGGCGCAGCCGCAATGGGAGACATCGGGCAGCTTTTTCCGGACAATGACGACAAGTATCTTGGTGCCGACAGCATCGTGCTGCTTAAGGAGGTGGCCAGACTGCTTTACGGACGAGGCTACTGGCTTTGCAACGCCGACTGTACGGTCATTGCCCAAAGTCCCAAGCTTGCCCCGTATATCGACAGTATGAGACAGAATCTGGCTGCGGCGCTGAATGTTGAAAAGGACATTATCAGCATAAAGGCCACCACGGAGGAGGGTCTTGGCTTCTCCGGAGAGGGGCTGGGAATAGCTGCCCATGCCGTTGTGCTGATAAATGGCTGACATATAATTAAACAAAACGATTCCTCCCGCACAGTATGTTGTATGACATCGCGGGAGGAATTTTATGCAGCATTATCTATTCATGTGCCGGTCACTGACCTATGCTCAGCGTGCGTCCAGGCTTCTTGAGCGCGCCGGAATAACAGCGTCGGTTTCCAGAACTCCGCACAGTATTTCCGGCAGCGGCTGCGGTTACTGTGTCAGCGTGCAGCTGCGCCGCGGATTTGAGGCTGCGTCTTTGCTGCGGGAGGCCGGCCTTCTGCAGGGCAGCATATATATTGCGGGTGAGGACGGATCCCTGAAGGAGACGTCGCTATGATATATTTGGATTCGGCTGCCACCAGCCTTTTAAAGCCGCCGTCCGTACCGGAGGCCATGGAGACAGCAGTAAGAACTATGGCCAGCCCCGGCAGAGGCGGGCACGCGCCAGCAATGGCCGCAGCGGAGCTTTTCAATGTAGCGGCTCCTGAACAGGTGGTGTTTACATCCAGCGCCACCCACGGCCTGAACATCGCAATCAGATCTGTACTGTCGCCCGGAGACAGGGCGGTAATTTCAGGTTATGAGCATAACTCGGTTACGCGGGTACTGCATTCCATAGGCACGCATACGGACGTGGTACGCACGCCTCTCTTTGACGCTGATGCGGCGCTGGAGGTTTTTGCGGAAAAGATACCGGGTGCCGACTGTGTTATCTGCACACATGTTTCCAACGTATTCGGCTTTGTACTTCCGGTGAGCGGCATTGCACGGCTATGCAGAGAAAACGGAGTACCGCTGATCATCGACGCTTCCCAGTCGGCAGGAAGCCTTGATGTTGATTTTTCTGCTCTGGGCGCGGAATATATTGCAATGCCTGGCCACAAGGGCCTTATGGGGCCGCAGGGCACCGGCTTGCTGCTATGCTCTGACGGGGGAAAACCGTTTATGTGCGGAGGAACCGGCTCAGAGAGCATCAATCAGGATATGCCTGAATTTCTGCCGGACAGACTGGAGGCCGGTACCCACAATGTGTGCGGCATAGCCGGGCTGCTGGAGGGTATAAGGTATGTTTCGGCCAAAACCACCGACGCAATAGGCGAACACGAAATACTGCTTAAGGAAGCGGCGGCCGATATGCTTGGCGGCGTGCCGGGCCTGGAGGTGTTTTCATCTGAAGAAAATCAGGCGGGAGTTTTGTCTGTAAGACACGAGAAAATCGACTGCGAGAGCATATGCGCCGCCCTGGCCGACAGGGGAATAGCAGTGCGCGGAGGTCTTCACTTCGCTCCCACGGCACATGAGACTGCCGGAACTCTGGAGACAGGTACCGTAAGATTAAGCTTTTCCCCGTTCACCAGACTGCGGGATGTGGAAAAAGCCTGCCGTGAGCTTAAAAATATCACTGCTGCGGGCAAAAACTTCAATTAGTGTTTGCCATTTGCACTGCAATGAATTATAATATAATAACTAAAATTATGCGATAACGTATTTCCCCGGAGGCGGGCGTCTGATATTGCGGCAGGCGCCCGCGCCCGGGCGCTTTGAGGAAACTGCCCATGGATGCGATAAAAGACATTTTGATAGGCTCGTGGAACTATCTGCTGACAATCCGCTTTGCGGATGTCGTGGATATTCTTATCGTTGCCTATCTTATATATAAGCTCATAGAACTCATCAGAAGGACAAACTCCTTCAAGCTTGCCAAGGGCATCATTGTGCTTTTGCTGGTGCTTTGGCTTTCGGGCATCTTTAAGCTGACAATGATAAACTATATTCTGCGAAAGGCAGTGGAGCTTGGCCTCATCGCCATAGTAATAATTTTTCAGCCTGAGCTGCGCAAGCTGCTGGAGAAGATGGGCAGCGGAGAACTTTACAAGCATTTTCCGGTCAAGGGACAGGATATACCGGTCATGGATCAGGCCATTTCACAGACAGTGCTTGCCTGCAGGGATATGTCTGCCACCAGAACAGGCGCTCTCATCGTGTTTGAGCGCGGTACAAGCCTGAACGAATACATGCGGACAGGCACGGTGATAAACTCAAACGTAAACGCGGAACTGATGAAAAACCTGTTTTACGACAAGGCACCGCTCCACGACGGCGCAGTGGTCATAAGAGACGGGCGCATAGCTTCTGCCGGATGTGTGCTGCCGCTATCGAAAAGCAACAATCTCAGCAAGGATCTGGGCATGCGGCACCGCGCGGGCATAGGCATGAGCGAGGTTTCGGACGCCGTTATTGCCATTGTTTCCGAAGAGACGGGATCTATATCCGTGGCGCAGAACGGCATGCTCAAGCGCCATCTGAATACCGCCACATTTGAAAAACTGCTCCGCAGCGAGCTTATGCCGGAGGCAGAGACCGAAAAGAACAGTGTAAGCTTCGGCGACCGTGTCCGTGGAATTTTTAAGGGGAAACGCCATGAAGCAGAATAAAAAAAGCACCATATTCGACAGCAGAATATTTATGATGATTCTGTCGCTTCTGGCTTCGCTGGCGCTTTGGGCATATATTTCCGGACAGGAGACCACCTCCATCACCAAGACGCTTTCCGGCGTGCAGGTCCAGTTTTCGGGAGAAAACACCCTTAGAGAGGAGCATGGGCTTGCAATATCCAATGTGGACAGCACTTCGGTGAACATTACAATCAGAGGCAGCCGCAGAGCCATAGGTGCACTGGACGCCTCAAAGGTCGTCGCCGTTATCGACGTCAGCAAAATAACCCAGGCCGGAGACATGTCATGGTCATACTATCTGAAATATCCGGCCGGCACTGATACCAGCGGCGTTACGATAGTCAGCCGCTCACCGGAGACCGTGGGCTTCACCGTTTCTGCGCTTGCATCAAAGACGGTGGAGGTCAAGGGCAACTTTGAAGGCAGCATGGCAGACGGATTTTCCGCGGAGGAGCCGAAGTTTGATCCCAGCACGATTACGATTACAGGCTCTCAGGCGGCGCTGAACAGCGTTTCCTGCGCCTGGGTAACGTTCTCAAAGGATGAAGTGGACGCCACATTCTCCATTGAGACGGGCTTTAAACTGATAGACAAATACGGCAACGACTGCGCGACAACCGGATTTACCTATTCCACAGATGTTGTGAAGGCGACACTGCCTGTGCTTGAAACTAAAGAGGTGCCGCTGGAGGTAACAGTTACTCCGGGAGCCGGTGCAACGGAGGCAAACTGCAATATCACTGTCGATCCTGCCGCAATAAAGATTGCCGGTGACTCGGAAAAGCTGAAGAATATTACGAGCATCGTTGTAGGAAACGTGGACCTTGCCGATTTTGCATCGGATTACAGCAAGACATATCCGATAACCATGGATGAAGGCATTGAAAATTTGACCGGAGTCACTGAAGCCAAGGTTACAATTGAATTGACAGGACTCTCCGCAAAAACCTTTACTGTTACAAATATCAGCTGTTCCGATGTGGCGGCGGGATATAAGGCCGCCGTCGTGACAAAGAGCATCGCCGTTACCATGCGCGGCACTGAGGCCGCGCTGGCGTCCATAGACGCTGATATGATAAGGGCCGTGGCGGATCTGTCCGGCTATTCCGACGCCACCGGCACGGTAATGCCAGATGTGACGATATATGTCGAGGGCGTGTCCGGGGTTGGAGCTGTCGGAACATACAAGATAACAGCGGAAATATCAAAGGGGTAGTTAAGTACCTTGGGCTTACGAAAGGAATGAACATTAAAATGACACAGGATGCGGTAGTAACAAGAATTTTAAAGAACGGTATGGCCGAAGTGGCAGTTGAGCGCGGTACCGCCTGCGGCGGCAGCTGCGGCAGCTGCGAGGTCTGCGTGTTCGATAATCACATCAAGACGGAAGCCGTCAACAAGATTTCAGCCATGCCAGGACAGAAGGTGGTCATCGAGACCAAGTCGTCCAAAATATACGGTGCTCTGTTTCTCGTATATATTATGCCGTTTATTATGTTTCTTATAGGCTATGCCGCGGCATATTCCGGCGGTCTTGGCGAGACGGCATGTATGCTTATAAGCTTTGCAGCCTTTGCTGTCGGCGTTGCAATAATGGTCATTACCCAGCGCATGAAGAAAAAAGAAGACGAAATCGTGTACGAGATCGTGCATGTAAGGGATTGAGGATAAGCAAAAAATGATTAAAAGCATGACAGGCTACGGCAGCGCCTCCGGCTCGGTGGCCGGGCTGTCGGTGGTCGTCGAACTTAAGAGCGTAAACAACAGATACCTTGATACTTCAGTACGGATGCCCCGGAGCTTCATTTTTGCCGAGGATGCCGTGAAGACGGCGGTGCAGAGCCATATAAGCCGGGGAAAGGTTGACGTGTTCGTCACTGTGGATTCCTCAGACGCGGATGATATGACCGTGAAGGTCAACGAGCCGCTTTTGAAGGGCTACCTGGAGGCTCTGAATCATATTTCCGCGGAGTACGGTCTGCCCAACGACGCCACGGCAAGCTCGGTAGCTCGATTTCCTGATGTGCTGACGGCGGAGAAAAATGATATGGATGCCGACGCTGTTTCAGCCGGACTGTGCCAGGTGGCGGAGCAGGCGCTTGACGATTTCGACGCCATGCGTGCCCGTGAGGGCGAAAAGCTGGAAAAGGATGTGCTGGACAAGCTGTCGGAGATAGAGCGGCTGGTGTCCATCGTTGAGGCTGAAGCCCCCAAAACCGTGGAAGATTATCGGCAGCGGCTTATGCAGAAAATGGAGGAGGTACTGGATACTGCCGGCATCGATGAGAACCGCATTATCCAGGAGGCTGCCATATATGCCGACCACATTGCCGTTGATGAGGAAACAGTACGCCTGCGCAGCCACATTTCCCAGCTTAAGGGCATGCTGAAATCCGGCTCGCCAATAGGCCGAAAAATTGATTTTCTGGTGCAGGAGTTCAACAGAGAGGCAAACACGATCGGCTCCAAGTGCCAGAATTCCGATATAGCTCATGTGGTTGTGGATCTTAAGTCCGAGATTGAAAAGATCCGGGAACAGATTCAGAATATCGAGTGAGGACGCTGGAATGAAGCTTGTCAATATCGGATTCGGCAATATGGTGGCTGCCGGGCGCGTGATAGCCGTAATCAGTCCCGATTCCGCGCCGGTAAAGCGAGTTATCCAGGATGTGAGGGACAGGGGACTGCTTATAGACGCGTCATTCGGACGCAGCACAAAATCAGTGATCGTTATGGACAGCGGAAATATTGTCCTTTCCGCGCTGCCCACTGAAACGATTTCCGCGCGTCTTGCGGAAAAAGCGGATATAATCGAACAGGAGGCTGATGTATCTGATGAAAAATGAAAAGGGTAAGCTGATAGTCATATCCGGACCGTCCGGAGCGGGGAAGAGCACGGTGGTATTCAAAGCCCTTGAGGGGCGCACCGACATGTGCTTTTCCGTTTCGGTGACTACCCGAAAGCCCAGAGAGGGCGAGATAGACGGCAAGGATTATTTCTTTGTCGAGCCGGAAAGGTTTAAGGAAATGGTGGAAAACGACGAACTGCTGGAGCACGCCGAGTACGTAGCCAACAATTACGGCACGCCGAGAAAATACGTGGAAGAAAAGCTTGCTCAGGGTATGAACGTGCTTTTGGATATCGAGGTGCAGGGCGCACGGCAGATAAAAGAAAAGATGCCCGAAGCAGTTATGGTGTTCATTATCCCGCCCAGCCTTGCGGAGCTTGAAAGGCGTCTGCGCGGCCGGGGCACCGACTCCGAGCGGAAGATAGAGGCCAGACTTTTCAGAGCCCGTCAGGAATACCGCGAGGCGGATTTTTACGACTATATCATCATCAACGGCGACGCGGAAACTGCGGCAGGCGAGTTTGAGGCCATAATTACCGCCGAAAGATGCAAGTCTCCCGAGAGACAGCAGTATTTAAAAGAGGCTGATTGAGCAAAGCTCAATTCGCATAAGGAAAGGAACGTAATAATTATGATGCTTTATCCCCCCATGGCAGAGCTTGTCGATAAAATCGGCAGCAGATACCTGCTTGTAAATCTGGTGGCTTCCCGCGCCCGTGAGCTTTCGGCTCAGGCTGAGGAGGAGGGAATAACTCCTGAAAAGAAGCCGGTTTCCGCCGCCATAGACGAAGTATATACCGGTAAGCTTACCGTTAAGTGAAGCTAAGGCGAGGCATAGGCCCCGCCTTAGTTTTATTGATTAAGCGGGAGGGAGGATGACTGTATGCCCGTGGCAAAGATAGCTGTTTCCGCCGCCACATACTGGCTGGACAAGCCATATGACTACGGTATACCTGCCGAGCTTACAGATGCGGTACGCCCCGGCGTACGCGTCACGGTACCCTTTGCCCGCGGCAACCGCCGCAGCGAGGGCATTGTCCTTTCTGTCGCTGACAGCAGCAGCTATGACAAACTGAAGTATATTGATACGGTGCTTGACGCCGAGCCTGTGCTGACGCCCGAGCAGATCAGACTTGCGCTTTGGATGCACGACCGCTTTTTCTGTACGGTGTACGATGCGATCAAGGCTATGCTTCCGGCAGGAATGTGGTTTACTTCAGATGGCGGGAAAAAGGTTTCCGACAAGCTTACGGAATTTGCTTCCCTTGCAGTGGCGGCGGAGGATGCCGCCGCCGTGGCCGCAAATCGCCGCAGAAAGGCGCCCATGCAGGCAAGCCTGCTGGAAACGCTTTCTGCTGTCGGCAGCGTATCGTCCCATGAGCTCTTAAGCTTCACCGGCGCGCCGCGCCAGTCGCTGAAGTCTCTTTGCGACGCTGGACTTGTGGAGCTTACAGTCGAGGAGACGTTCAGGCGCCCGTCAAGGTACGATGGCGAACTGCTGCCCCTGCCGGAACTGAATGACAGCCAGCTGGAGGCACTTACCGGAATTTCCTCGCTTTCGGATTCCGGCAAAGCCGGAGCGGCGCTGCTGTTCGGCGTGACCGGCAGCGGTAAGACGACAATATATATCCACCTTATCAGAAAGATCCTCGATGAGGGGAAATCCTCAATTTTGCTTGTGCCGGAGATTGCCCTGACTCCACAGATGCTTCAGACATTTTCCTCCCATTTCGGCGATGAGATCGCCGTACTGCACTCCAGCCTTTCCGTGGGTGAACGCTATGACGAGTGGAAGCGCATAAAAACCGGACTGGCACATGTCGTGATCGGCACCCGCAGCGCCATATTCGCGCCTGTGGAAAATCTTGGCCTCATCATAATCGACGAAGAGCAGGAGGATACATATAAATCCGAGAATAATCCCCGCTACCACGCCAGGGACGTGGCAAAATACCGCTGCGCCCGCAGCGGAGCGCTGCTGCTCCTTGGATCCGCAACCCCGGATATAGAAAGCAGGTACGCCGCTGAAAAGGGAAAGTACAGCTACTTTGTCCTGCCGGACAGGTACAACAACATGGAGCTGCCCGGTGTGCGCATAGTCGATATGAAGCGTGAGCTCCGCCGGGGAAACGGCGGAGACATAAGCGCTGTTCTTAGGGATGAGATAGCGGAAAATCTGGAGCGCGGCGAACAGAGCATACTGTTTTTGAACCGCCGCGGCGCCAGCAAGCTTATCACCTGCGGCGAGTGCGGATATACATACAAATGCCCGCGCTGCAGCGTGTCGCTGACATATCACTCCGCCGACAGAAAGCTCATGTGCCACTACTGCGGATATACGAGAAACGTGGACCCCGTCTGTCCGGACTGCGGCGGAAAACTCAATTACATCGGCAGCGGAACCCAGAAGGTGGAACAGGAGCTGCATGAGCTTTTTCCCGATACTGAGGTCATACGCATGGATACCGACACGGTCAGCAGGGCAGGCAGCCATGAGGCCTTGCTGGAACGCTTCCGGCGGGAGAAGATTCCCGTTATGATAGGTACCCAGATGGTCACAAAGGGCCTGAATTTCAAAAACGTCACGCTTGTGGGGGTCATATCCGCGGATCAGAGCCTGTACGCCGGTGACTACCGCGCCGGAGAACGTACATTTTCTCTTATTACGCAGGTGGTGGGCCGAAGCGGCAGAGGCGATCGCCCGGGACGGGCGGTTATCCAGACCTTTACGCCGGAAAATGAAACGATTATGCAGGCCGCCGCTCAGGATTACGACAGCTTTTATCAGTCGGAAATTCAACTGCGGAAACTTCAGAATACACCGCCGTTTGCAGATATTCTGGCAGTAACTGCCTCCGGACAGGATGAATCCGCCGTGCTGCGGTGCTGCGCCGCCGTGCGGGAAATGCTGGTGGACGGCACAAAGAACAAATACGGAATTGCCGTAATGGGTCCCGCACCGCTGAGTGTGGTAAAGGTAAATAACAGATACAGATACAGAATAAACATCAGCTGCAGAGCTGATGGGGATATGAGAAAGCTCATATCGGCAATAATAATCCAATGCAGCACAGATAAAGAATTCAGGGGCGTGTCGGTATATGCCGACAACAATCCCTCGGATTGAGATATAAGCGAAAGGAATGTACAGAAGATGGCGCTTAGAATAATTCGTACTCAGAACGATCCCATACTTTACAAAAAATGCAGGGAGGTAACCGACTTCAATCCGCGGCTGCATCAGATGCTGGACGACATGGCCGATACTCTCCGCGACGCCAACGGCGTGGGTCTCGCCGCTCCGCAGGTGGGCATCCTGCGCCGGGCGGTGATAGTCCTGGAGACAAATGTGGCCGAGGGCGAGAATGAGTATATAATCGAGCTTATAAATCCGGAGATTATATCAGCGGAAGGCGAACAGACCGGAGCCGAGGGCTGCCTGAGCGTGCCGGGCGAGTATGGCATAGTTACCCGCCCGATGACCGTGAAAGTAAAGGCGCAGAACAGATTCGGCCAGTGGTTCGAGGCGGAGGGCACAGGACTTACCGCCAGAGGCATTTGCCATGAGCTTGATCATCTGGACGGTCATATTTTCCTGGAGAAGTGCCAGAGAATGCTTACCAAGGAAGAGCTGGGCGGCGGGGACGGAGAGGACGAGTGAGCATGCGCGTGGTATTCATGGGCACCCCGGACTTCGCAGCATCGTCACTGCAGGCGCTATATGACAGCGGCTTTGACGTTGCCGGTGTGTTTACTCAGCCGGACAAGCCGCGGGGCCGCGGAATGGAAATGTCTTATAGCCCGGTGAAGGAGCTGGCAATCACCCGCGGCACGCCGGTATTTCAGCCGGAAAAGATGCGCGACGGCACGGCCCTTGAGGCGGTGCGCTCGCTTTCCCCGGACATTCTCGCGGTGGTGGCCTACGGCCGCATACTGCCCGACGATATACTTGGAGTGCCTGAATACGGGGCCGTGAACGTCCACGCCTCGCTGCTTCCAAAATACAGAGGCGCCGCTCCAATACAGTGGGCAATCCTGAACGGCGACAGGGAAACCGGCGTATCAACAATGTATCTGGCCAGCGAAATGGACACAGGCGACATTATTTATGTCAATAAGACAGCAATAGGCGAATATGAGACCTCCGGAGAGCTTTTCGACAGACTGAAGGTCATGGGTGCCGAGCTGCTGGTAAAAACGCTGCGGGATATAGACGCGGGCATTGCGCCAAGAACGCCTCAGGATAATTCTCAGGCCACATATGTAAAGCAGCTTGATAAAAGCATGTGCCCCATTGACTGGGCAAAAGCGCCGCGGGCGATAGTGAAGCACATTTACGGGCTCCAGCCCTGGCCGGTGGCCACAATGACGCTGGGCGGAGCCGAAGTGCGGGTGTTCGGCGCAGAGTATACGGAAAATAAGACCGGCGCTGCCCCCGGCACTGTGGTTTCTGCCGGAAGAAACGGCATCGAGGTAGCCTGCGGGGACGGCGGCACAGTCATGATAACCCAGCTCCAGGCTCCCGGCAAAAAGCGCGTGTCTGCAGCGGATTATCTTCTTGGCCACCCGATAAAGGCAGGGAACTGATATGCCGGACAAAGCCAGAAGCGCGGCTCTTTACGCCCTTGAACGCTGCCGAAGAAGCGGCGCGTGGTCAGCGGCTGTTATCGACTCAGCCGCGGATAAGTATTCGCTGGACAGACGGGACACGGCCTTTGCCGCCCGTCTTACTATGTGTGTGCTTGAAAATTCGGCTTTGTGCGATTATTACATAGGCGCATATTGCTCCATGCCGGCAAAGAAGCTGGAGCCTGCCGTACTTGACATTCTCCGCGCCGGTGTGTGTCAGCTGATATTTATGGACAAGGTGCCTGCTTCGGCCGCGGTTAACACTGCTGTGGAGCTTTGCAGGGAAAACGGGTATGTCAGGGCGGCCGGCATGGTTAACGCAGTACTGCGCCGTGTAGCCGAGAATAAGAGCGCCCTGCCGGAAATTCCGGGCGCCGGTACGTCGGAGTACCTTGCTGTAAAATACAGCCACCCCAAATGGCTGGCCGACAGGCTTATAGACGTAAAAGGCTATGATTTTGCTGAAAGTTTTCTTGCGGCTGACAATTCGCCCGCTCCGTTGTATTTACAGGTAAACACGCTGAAAACCGACACCGGGGAGCTTTCAGAACTCATCAAGGAAAGCGGATGCGAATGCCGGAAGCATCCGTGGCTGAATGATTGTCTGGTACTGGAAAACTCAGGCGGCGTCGGGCAGCTGCCGGGCTTCGCAGACGGACTTTTCTATGTGCAGGATCCCGCTGCCGCCGCCAGCGTAAACTTTGCCGGGCTTCTTCCCGGCATGGATGTTCTGGATGCATGTGCCGCTCCGGGAGGCAAGAGCTTTGCCGCAGCCATCCGGATGAAAAACCGGGGACGCATCCTATCCTGCGACATACACGAAAAGAAGCTGGGCCTTATTTCTGCCGGAGCGTCAAGACTGGGCATAGATATTGTCGAAACGGCAGCGCATGACGCGCGTAAGCCGCATGAAGGCCTGTTTGATGCCGTTATCGCAGATGTGCCGTGCTCAGGTATGGGGGTAATAAGAAAAAAGCCCGAGATACGCCGTAAGGCGGAAAGCGAAATATCCGGGCTTCCGGCCGTACAGTCCGCCATACTGGACAGCCTGTCCGGCAGCGTTAAGGCTGGCGGAGTGCTGCTGTATTCCACATGCACGGTCTTGATAGAGGAAAACGAGAACGTTATTGAGCAATTTCTGGCAGGGCATCCGGACTTTGTGCCGGATAGTTTTGAAACATGGCGCGGTACTGCGAACGGAATGTACACATTCTGGCCGCAGACAGACGAAACGGACGGATTTTTCGTATGCAGGATGAGAAGACACAATTGAAAGATATCCGCTCCATGCTACCGGAGGAGCTGGAGAGCGAGCTCGCCGCCATGGGGGAACCGAAGTATCGCGCGAAGCAGGTGTTCCGATGGCTTAACAGAGGAATCGGCTCTTTTGACGATATGAGCGATCTGCCGAAACAGCTTCGCGAAAAGCTGGAAAGTGAATACTTCGTTTATGCGCCAAAGGTGCTGTCCAAGCAGGTGTCAAAGCAGGACGGCACCGTCAAATACCTGTGGGAACTGCGGGACGGGAACGCCGTGGAGACTGTGGTGATGAACTATCACTACGGCAACACCGTGTGCATATCCACCCAGGTGGGCTGCAGGCAGGGCTGCGCATTCTGCGCATCCACCATTGGCGGCCTTGTGCGCTGCCTTGAGCCGTCGGAGATTCTCAGCGAGGTTTTGTACTCGCAGCTGGATTCGGGCATGCCAATATCGCATATAGTCCTCATGGGCATTGGAGAGCCGCTGGATAACTTTGACAATGTGGTCAAGTTCCTGCATCTGGTCAACCACCCCGACGGGCTCAACATAAGCATGCGGCACATATCTCTGTCAACCTGCGGCATAACAGAAAAATTTGACAAACTGGCCGATCTTAATCTACAATTGACGCTGTCGGTTTCACTGCACGCTCCCGACGACGAGACGCGCTCGAAGATAATGCCTGCGAACCGCGGCAGAGGCGTGGACGAACTTATTGCCTGCTGCAAAAGGTATTACGAGAAGACCGGGCGGAGAATATCGTTTGAGTATGCCATGATAGACGGAGTAAACGATACGGAGCGTCACGCAAAACTGCTGGCTGTCAGGGCAAAGCAGGTGGGCGCCCATGTGAACCTTATACCGCTCAACCATGTGGAGGAGCGGCAGTTTGCACCGTCCACACAGGGACACATGAAAGCTTTTATAAAAATCCTGGAGGATGAGGGCGTCAATGTGACTGTGCGCCGGTCGCTGGGAGGAGACGTGGAAGCTTCCTGCGGACAGCTGAGGAGAAAGATGGGCAGGGCCTGAAACAAGGCGCAATCGGAGGAATACGATGGAGTATTTCGGCATCACGGACAGGGGAAAGATCAGAAAGGACAATCAGGACTGTTTTCTCGCGCAGGAGCACGAGGCTCAGAAATGCCTGATCGCAGTTCTGTGCGACGGCATGGGCGGCGCCAAGGCCGGCGGACTTGCCAGCGATGTGGCATCCAAGGCGTTTGTTGCCTGCGCGGAGGAGAGACTGACGGATAGCCCCGTGCGCAGACCGTCCTACGCCAATATTATCACCGGTGCCTGTTCAGAGGCTAACGGCGTTGTATATCAGTATTCCTGTTTCGATTCCAACTACAGCGGAATGGGTACCACTCTGGTTGGTGGGATCATTTTGAAGGACAAGGCGTTTATCGTAAACGTTGGCGACAGCCGCGCCTACCATATATCTAAAAAGCGGATTGTCCAGATCACACGTGATCAGTCTCTGGTAGAGGAAATGGTACAGAGGGGCGAAATAACCCGGGAGGAAGCCAGAAACCACCCGCGAAGAAATATTATCACCAACGCGCTGGGACTTGAAAGCAGCATAAAATCAGATATTTTTGAAGTCAAGCTGCAAAAGGGCGACAGAATATTCATGTGCTCAGACGGAGTTTCAAACCTGATCGACGACGAACAGATACTTGAGGAGTCAAGGGAAAATCCCGATACCGAAAAATTCTGCCGCTCGCTTATTGAGCTGGCGCTCGATCTGAATTCACCCGACAATGTGACGGCGTTTGCCGTCCAGATCTGAGCCGGAGGTACCATATGGATAATCAAACTGAAGATAAATATATTGGTATGGTGCTGGACGGCCGGTATGAGATACTGGAGCCTATCGGCTACGGCGGTATGTCCGTTGTATACAAGGCTCTGTGTCACAGACTGAACCGATATGACGCCATAAAAATTATGCGCGACGATATGAGCGCCGATGATGAATCAAGGGAGCGCTTTCAGGCGGAGTCCCAGGCCATAGCCATGATGTCCCACCCCAATATCGTATCCGTATATGATGTTGGGCACAGCGACGGCATGGAATATATCGTCATGGAGCTTGTGGACGGCATCACGCTGAAACAGTATATGCAGAAAAAGGGCGCACTCAGCTGGAAGGAATCACTGCATTTTTCCACGCAGATCGCCAAAGCGCTGGCCCACGCCCATGAGCGGGGAATAATCCACCGCGATATAAAGCCGCAGAATATAATGCTCCTGAAGGACGGTACCATAAAGGTGGCAGACTTCGGCATATCCGAGCTGCAGAACAACCTGACCGGCTCCTCTGATCAGGCGGTGGGCTCCGTGCATTACATGGCCCCTGAACAGGCCAAGGGCGCCGTAGCTGACGCCAGAAGCGATATCTATTCCCTTGGCATCGTTATGTACGAGATGCTGACCGGCCAGCTGCCTTATACGGGCGATACGCCCGAAGAGATCGCAATAAAGCATATTAACGGAAACCCGGAGAAGCCATGCGACATAAACCCCGGAATTCCGGAAAGGCTTGAGGAGATAGTGCTCAAGGCCATGTCGTCAGACCTGCAGACTCGCTATCAGTCTGCGTCCGAGATGCTGAGCGATCTGGAGGATTTCCGCAAGCAGCAGGCCGCAGCGGAGGTCAAGTCCAGCCTTGCCCAAAACGGCGATGTTCTGCCGATACCTGAGCGGGGAGAGCTTTCAAGGGAGCAGTATAAGCAGCGCAAAAAGCGCTCCCGGAAGGTTACCGTGCTTTCTGGTATATTCGGCGTGCTTCTTCTGATTATTGCCGTGTTCGTTTTCCTTTGGAATTTCTGGCTCAGGGATCTGTTTACAGAATCGGAGCGGGTGGAGCTGCCTAATTTTACAGGGAAGATGTACAACGACGTATTCAACGATGAGCAATATAAGGGCGTTTATAATTTCGCGGCTAAAGTTCAGATTGACACGGAGCATGAGTCGGGTTATATCATTTCCCAGTCGCCGGAGGCCGGCAAAAGCATGGCTCTGGTGCCGGAGGGAATTGACGTCGATCTTGTAATAAGCTCCGGATATACTCAGGTGACCGTGCCAACTATTGAGGAGGGCAAGTATACCCAGAGTGAGGCGGAAAAGATCCTGACCGACGCCGGTTTTACCGTCACGCCCGAAAATACGCCGTCTGATACAGTGAAAAAGGGATATGTTATCAGCACCAGCCCCGGGGCCGGTGAAAATCTGGACGTTGGTTCCGCCGTGTATATTATGGTGAGCACGGGACCGGAGGATAAAACAGTAGCTATGCCAAATCTTGTGGGCCGCACCGTGGCAGACGCCGAGGCAAAGCTCACGCTTGCCGGGCTTCAGCTGGGGAACGTCTCATATGTTGAGAAAGAATATGACGACAGTACGATGTACGGATTGGTGATATGGCAGAGCGAGACCGCAAATTCGCAGGTAGACACAAGCAAAAAAATATATCTGCAGGTTTCGAAAAAGCCCTCAGCTTCCCAGCCTTGAGCGCATGAAAAGCGGAACGATAATTAAGGCCCTCAGCGGCTTTTACTATGTGCGCGCCGGCGATGAAACCATAGAATGCCGGGCCAGAGGACGATTCAGGCTTGACGGCACATCTCCGCTGGTGGGCGACAGGGTGGAATGCAGCATCGACGATCAGGGCCGCGGCAGAGTTGACAGAATACTGCCGCGAAAGAACTGGTTCATTCGGCCGGCCGTGGCAAACATCGACATTATGGTGTTTGTGGCTGCAAACTCAAATCCCGTCACGGACCCATTTCTCATCGACAGGGTAACCGTTATATCCGCGGCCGCAGACTGCGGCACAGTTGTGTGCGTCAACAAATGCGACCTGGACGGCGGAGACGAGCTTTTTGAGATTTATCGCCGCGCCGGTTATACCACTATTCGCACGAGCCCGGAAACCGGAGAAGGCATGGACGAGCTTCGGCGCGTGATCGCCGGCCGCGTTTCGGCCTTTACAGGCAATTCCGGCGTGGGCAAGTCCAGCATGCTGAACGCGTTGCTGCCCGGGCTGGATATTCAGGTAGGCGAGGTAAGCGAGAAGCTTGGCCGCGGCAGACACACCACAAGACATGTTGAGCTATACGACCTCGGGGGAGACACGTTTGCTGCCGATACGCCGGGTTTTGCCTCCTTCGACATTGAAATGATCGATAAGATTGAAAAGGAAGAACTTCAATACGACTTTCCTGAATTCCGCCCGTATCTGGGACATTGCCGCTTCGACGACTGTGCCCATCTTAAGGAGCCGGGCTGTGCCGTTCTGGGCGCAGTAGCCGATGGGGATATTTCTCCCTCCCGGCACGCCAGTTATGCTAAACTGTACGAACTCACCGCAATGCATAAATCCTGGCAGGATAAGACCAGGCAGTAACATCGGCACTTCTCCCGCGTATAATGTATTGACCGCATCCGAACGGAAGGGGATGGTCATATCTATGCGCGGAAACTGGAGAGGTAACTGCCGCTGGGGTCTCATTTCCATAGGCATCGGCGTGGTTATTATCATGGCCATAGTTCTGCCGGCCCAATTCTGGTGGTTTCTTCTCGCGGCCGGACTGATTGCCGCCGGAATATGGTGTATGAAATGCTGCTGAAGGAGAGCGTGGTATGAGGATCTATGTCGTCAGGCTGCCAAAATTTCTGTCGGGGATTTTCAGAAAAATTTCTAAGTAATGAAAACAGAATAATCCATCCGTTTCCATCATAGGCTGTACAAAAACCTAAAGGAGAAGAGACGGATGGATTTTTCTTTGAACAAAAACAGCCTGAATTATTATAAAAACATGGGCACTAAATGCGCATCCGGCGAGTTCACGTCAGAGGCGGTGGTGCCGGACACTCAAGAGGACATTTCACGTATAATCTGCGCAGACGCATGCTCAGATGTGCATGCAAAGGATGTATCGGGTGGAAGAGTCACCGTTTCTGGGGATATCGCGGTGAAGGCAGTCTATGTACCGGAGTCGGAAAAATGTGCCGCGGCGATTGAGACAAAGATACCATTTTCCCTCGATGTCGATTTTCAGCTGACGGGAGAATTGTATCCAATAATTTCGGCCTCCGTTGCCGCGCTGGATGTGCGCATGCTCAATCCCCGAAAAATCCTTGCAAGGTGTGAGGTGCGAATTGAGTGTACAGTATATGCAAAGGATGAGCTTGTATGGTTTGACGCGCTCTCCGAAGAGTGTGAATCGGTTCATATACATACCGCTGCAAGGCAGATCGACATCGCCTCGCTGGTGTCGGAAAAAACTTTTACAGTGTCTGATGAGCTCGCCATGCCGCCTGGAAAACCTGCCCCGGGAACTATCCTTACCAGCTGCGTTTCACTAAGAGCAGATGATAACCAGGTCGTGGGCGAGAAACTCATTGTCAAAGGTACAGCAATATCAAGAATGTTTTATTTGCCGGAGAACGGCGAAAATCTTGAGTATGCCGTGTTTGAAACGCCTTTCTCCATGCTTATGGAGCTTCCGGATGAGAAACCGGACAACGTACGGGTGACGCTCATTGTGACCGCCTGCTATATTGACATCCATACTTCACAGGATGGAGATAAGACGCTCGAATTTGAGACGCAGGGAGCTGCGCAGGCGGTTTTCGGAAAATACTGCGCAATTCACGCCATTGACGATGCTTACAGCACGGCAGGAGAACTCACGATAGAAACGACGGCGGCGGATTTGGGAACAGGATATAGCTCGGACATTATTCGTACATCCCAGCGCTGGCAGCTGGATATGCCGGAGCCTGTGCGCGATATCATAGGCGCTGTTCTGATCCCGGGGACTCCGGTATATCAGGACGGCACGATTTCGTCCCCGGCCGGCGTGTGCGTCGTTTACAGGGGAGAGGACGATAAGCTGTACGGCGAACGTGGAAGCGTTACCGCATCATCGGAGTACGGCGGAGGGCAGCCGAGCTCGCTGAGCGCGGAATATGGAGCGGTGCTTGCCGTACCGGCCGGCAGCTGTGCGGATCTTCGCGTTTCAGCGGATTTTGCTGTTTCCGCCGCTCGGCAGGAGCATTTTGCCGGCATAAGCGCACTGGAGCAGGAGGACGATAAGCTGTATACGGCTCCCAGACCGTCGCTCACCGTTATAAGAGCTGATACGAACGACCTGTGGAGCATAGCAAAACGATATGCGTCATCCGAAAAAACAATAGCGGACTGCAACAATTTGCAGGAAGATGAAAAAATAGCAGGCAAGACGCTGCTCATACCGAGAGTTTAGGCAAAAAGGACGGTTTTACCGTCCTTTTTGTCTTGCCATAAGGGTTTTCCTATGCTATAATATTTGCCGTTAATCAGATTTACTTAAGGAGTTGTTGAAAGATGTCAGGACATTCAAAGTGGCATAACATACAGAAAACGAAGGGTGCCGCGGACGCCAAGCGCGCTCAGGCGTTTACGAAGATCGCCCGTGAAATGATCGTCGCCGTTAAGGAAGGCGGAGGGGGCAATCCCGACAGCAATTCCAAGCTTGCGGCCGTCATCACAAAGGCAAAAGCCGCCAACATGCCCAATGACAATATTAAGCGTACAATAGAAAAGGCCCTGGGTGCCGGCAATGCCGACAACTACGAGCATATCCTGTATGAAGGCTATGGCCCCAGCGGCGTAGCTGTAATTGTGGATACCATGACCGACAACAGAAACCGCACCGCCAGCGAGGTTCGCCACGGTTTCGATAAGTATAACGGCAACATGGGCGCGGCCGGCTGCGTGTCTTGGTCGTTCGACAAAAAGGGCGTCATCGTCATTGACAACGAGGACGGCGATTTCGAGGAGGACAAGGTGCTGGAGGACGTAATGGACGCCGGCGGTGATGATCTGGAGACCGACGACGCCATATACAACGTCTATACCAAGCCTGACGACGTTTCCGCGGTGGCCGACGCTCTGACAGCGAAGGGCTATCCGCTGCTTTCCGCCCAGGTTGAAATGATCCCTCAGAACGGCTATATCAAGCTCTCCAGCGAGAGCGATATAAAAAACATGGAAAAAATGCTGGAAATATTCGAGGACAACGACGACGTGCAGAACGTGTGGCACAACTGGGAAAGCGAAGAATAAAGAATAATATATAAGCAGCATCCGATCGGCGCAATACCGATCGGATGTTTTTCTTCCTTAATATAAGTTCAGGAGCTCTTCCGGTACTGCCGGAAGAGCTCCATGTGTCGTTGTGAGCTGGTCTGTAAGCCGGGTTCTGTCTTAAACAGCCATCTATCTGTGTCGGCGCGTTGCCGCGCCGCTCAAGCCACCTCCACGGGACAGCCGGGCCGGCTTTAAGTCCCTCCACGGTGTTGCTCCGGATAGAGTTTACAGCACCAACATGTCTCCATGCGATGGGTGAGCTCTTACCTCGCCTTTCCACCCTTGCGTCGCCGCAAGCGCCGTATCGCTCGCCTTCGTGCAGGCACGGAGGCTCGTTCACTTTGCTGCTCCTCCTTTTCAAATCGAAGCAGGCTTCGATTTGATAGGGGAACGCGTCGATTCGCGGTATATCTCTGTTGCACTTGTCCGAGGGTCGCCCCTGGCGGATGTTATCCGTTATCCTTGCCCTTTGGAGCCCGGACTTTCCTCACGCACGCGCTTTCGCTGCGTGCCCGCGGCTGTTCGGCCCGCTCACGACGGCTATTTTATCACGGAGGGCGGGGAAGTCAACATATTTCTTGAATTTGCGCATTTGCGGAAGTATAATATTTCAGATTGTGAGGCGAATTGTATTGACCTTCGATGAATACTTAAAGGGGCTGAAGGGACGCCGCGTGGGCGTTATAGGAGTGGGAGTAAGCAACATGCCGCTTATTGAAACGCTGCTTTCCCACGGCGTATCCGTTACTGCCTGCGACAGACGAGGCATTGAGGATATGGCTGCTGACGCGGAAAAACTTACCGCCATGGGCGCGTCGCTGCGCCTCGGTCCGGGATATCTTGTCAGCCTTGATTTTGATGTTATTTTTCGTACACCGGGTCTTATGCCCTTTGAGGAGCACCTTGCCGCCGCTAAAAGCAATGGAAGAGTCGTAACATCCGAAATGGAGGCTTTTTTTCAAGTCTGCCCATGCTGTACCATTGCAGTTACAGGCTCCGACGGTAAAACCACAACCACGACAATAGTTTCCGAGCTTCTTAAGGCGGCGGGATATACGGTGCACCTGGGCGGAAATATTGGCCATCCACTTTTTTCTGAGGTTCCGGACATGGACCCGTCCGACTTTGCGGTGCTTGAGCTCAGCTCGTTCCAGCTCCACAGCATGAACTGCTCGCCGGACGTCGCGGTAATAACAAATGTTTCCCCAAATCATTTGGATAAGCATCCTGATTTTCAGGACTATGTAGACGCCAAAAGCTTTATATTTCAAAATCAACGTGCTGACGCCAGACTGATACTTAACCGCGCAGACGGGCACACGGAATATTATGCCTCAAAGGCGCCGTCCTGCGTGGCGTTTTTCAGCCGCGGCAAGGCAGTGAAAAACGGCGCGTTTTCAGATAAGGGCGAGATCTTCTGTGCGCGTGACGGGCTGACTGAAAAGATAATGGACGTTTCAGACATAAAGCTTCCGGGCGAACACAACGTGGAAAATTATCTGGCTGCCTTTGCCGCTGTGGACGGTCTGGTGCCTTCGGACATTTGCCGCAGCGTTGCAATGACCTTTGCCGGCGTGGAGCACAGACTGGAGCTGGTGCGCGTGCTGAACGGCGTGACATATATTAACGATTCCATTGGCACAAGCCCAACCCGCACGGCTGCAGGCCTGCACGCAATGAAAACGAAGCCGATACTTATTGCCGGCGGCTATGACAAGCACATACCGTTCGACGGCCTGGGCGATGAGATATGCCTCTACTGCAAATCCGTATATATTACAGGCGCAACCTCCGGCAAAATACTTGACGCCATAAAAAACTCAAAATATTTTGATCCGAAAAAGCTGAGAGTCACGGTTATTGACGACTTTACCCAGACGGTGCTGGCGGCGTCCGCATCTGCTGAGCCTGGCGACATCGTATTACTGTCCCCCGCCTGCGCCGCTTTTGATAAGTTCAAGAACTTCATGGAGCGCGGGAAATATTTCAAGGAGCTGGTAATGTCCCTGAAATAGCGGACAGCCAGCCGGGCATATGATACATGGGGTGATCATATGCAGAACCGTCATCACAGGCCTGTGTATACATATTCTGAACAACGTATTCGTTCTGTACACAAAAAGCCGCGTTCAATTGCCGGCGCAGTACTGCTGTTTGCGGCAGCGGGACTTATGATATGCTCATGGATTTTCCTGCGGGATCTTTCGACACAGATCGCGGTGTCGGACGCCTGTGATTTTGTGACCCAGTCGGTCAGCAAAACAGTTAATGACACTGTCACGGCCGGCGGCTACGGCTACGATTATTTTGAGACACTGGAGAAAAACGACGCGGGCGAGGTAGTGGCTGTCAGCAGCAACATGGCGCACATAAACTCGCTTTCCTCGGAAATACTGGATAAGGTGGTCGGAACCACAGAAAGCGGAGCGCTTACCGTAAAGATACCGCTGGGAAATCTTACCGGCGTGAACATGCTCATGGGCAGAGGACCGGACGTGCCGGTAAAAATTATTTATCTAACATCGTCAAAGGTGGACTTCAAGAACGAACTTGTCACTGCGGGCATAAATCAGACCAAGCATCAGCTGAGTCTTGAGGTTACTGTGGACGTGGATATACTTGTGCCGTGGCGCACTGTAAGCAGCCAGGTGGTCACTGATGTGCTCATCGCGGACACGGTGATCGTGGGACAGGTGCCGGATACATACGTTAACATGGAGTAGGTTATGGACAAACGACAGAGAATTGACGATATAGTCCAAAAACTCAACGCGGCCTCGGAGGCATACTACGGCGGCCGCGAGGAAATAATGACGAATTTTGAGTGGGATTCCTTGTTCGACGAGCTGGCAGCTCTTGAACGTGAGACGGGATATACCCGGCCTGACAGTCCTACCCAGAATACCAGTCACGCTGAGAGCGACGTGGCGGAATCCGCTGCAGGCGAAAAGGAGCCGCACGAATATCCCGCGCTGTCACTGGCCAAGACCAAAAAAATAACCGAGCTTCAGGCCTGGGCGGGGGACAGGGACATATGGCTCAGCTGGAAGCTGGACGGACTGACCTTGGTGCTGACCTACGATAACGGCGAGCTTGTGAGAATACTCACACGCGGAAACGGCACCGTCGGCACAAACATCACCTATATGAAAAATGCACTGCGCGGTTTCCCGCTGACGATTCCAGAAAACGGCCATCTGGTGGTTCGCGGTGAGGCTACCATATCCTACACTGATTTTGAAGCGATAAACGATACGCTGGACGACGGGGACGACAAGTATGCAAATCCCCGCAATCTGGCGTCAGGTACTCTGGCACTGGACAAGACAAATCTTGATAAGGTCCGGGAGCGCAATGTCACATTCAACGCCTTTACCCTTGTCCATACCGATAAAAATATTGTTTCCTGGGGCGAGAGAATGGACTTCCTGGATTCAATGGGCTTTGCGACTGTGGATCGGGAGCGAACAAACTCCGCCGCTCTGCCGGAGGCTGTAAGACGCTGGACCGAGCGGGTGGACAGCGGCAAAATGGATATTCCCGTGGACGGACTTGTTATTGCATACGACGATACGGATTACGCCGCCACCGGCTCCGTCACCGGACATCATGCCGCGCGCGCGGGCTTTGCCTATAAGTGGCAGGATGTTTCGGCGGTTACAACGCTTGATCATATTGAATGGTCGTGCGCGGCCTCCACAATAACGCCTGTGGCCGTTTTCACTCCGGTGGTACTGGAAGGCACGACAGTGTCAAGAGCTTCCCTGTGCAACATCAGCGAGCTTGAGCGGCTGGGTATCGGGGAGAACGGCAAAACAGAACTGCAAATTATCAAAGCCAACAAGATTATTCCCAAATGTACCGCCGTGCTGCTGGCTGAAGGCAGGTTTTCTGTTCCTGAGCTCTGTCCGGTTTGCTCTGCGCCTACGGAAGTGCGGATAAGCGCAAACAGCGGTACAAAGACCCTGCGCTGCACAAATACGGAGTGCCCCGCAAAGCATCTGAAACGTTTTTCGCGCTTCGTCAGCAAGGCCGGCATGGACATAGACGGCCTATCAATTCAGACGCTGCTGGCCTTTGTAAATAAAGGCTTTTTGAAGAATTATGCAGATATATACCGTCTTAGCGAACATGCCGGGGAAATCAAAGGCATGGAGGGCATGGGCGAAAAGTCCTGCGCCAATCTTTTGGCCGCAATAGAAAAAAGCCGCAGAGTAAGCCCGGTAAACTTTATTTACGCGCTGTGCATACCGACCATCGGCACCGACGCGGGGAAAAAGATGATGGCTGCCCTGGGTACCAAGGGTTTCTTGCAGCGAATTGAGACCGGAGGGGACTTTGTAGAAATCGACGGTATAGGTCCGGAGCGTTCAGGGGCAATAGTCAGCTGGTTTTCAGATAAAGAAAACAAAGAAGTTTTTACAGAACTTTTGCAGGAGCTGCAAATAGAGGACATAGCACCCAAAGTGGACGGCGCCGGAAAGTTTGCCGGCATGAACTTTGTACTCACAGGTACGCTTACCGGTTTTACCAGAGATGAGGCGTCGGCGGTAATTGAGAGTCTTGGCGGTAAAACTTCAGGCTCTGTATCAAAAAAGACATCATATGTACTAGCCGGAGATAACGCCGGCAGCAAGCTGGCAAAGGCTCAGGAGCTGGGTGTTAAAATAATCTCAGAAGATGAATTCAGAAACATGATTGACTAGTAAAAGGGCGCGTTGCAAAACGAACCTGGGTGAAAAACAGAGAATCGGTCAGCCCGAAAGGGTTGGCCGATTCATTGTTTTGCGTTAAAATTGAGTTATGAAGACGCAATTAACGCAAGCCCAGTATA